>Ga0070754_10000519_pt1 | contig 35500 bp, 50 predicted proteins | sample VirMetDEL_Sep_01_FD_75181 | JGI IMG/M metagenome (GOLD analysis project Ga0070754, IMG submission 75181) | Aqueous microbial communities from the Delaware River and Bay under freshwater to marine salinity gradient to study organic matter... | ecosystem: Environmental > Aquatic > Marine >...
TAAGTAAAACAGCCAATTTATTAACCAATCCCCAAGTGTATTTGTGGAATTATAGAAATAATGATCACGGAAATAGAATCACCGCAACTTTAAATCAAAGTGGTAACTTACTTACATATTCAAAAGCTATCACTGATTTTGATTCAGATATAAATTTTATAGGTTGTTTTATCAATTTAAATAATTATAGTGGTTCAACCGTTGCTGATTACTATAGAATTCAACCTCCAACGATTACAGCAACATAATGTCATTAAGAGTAACTCCATTTGGTATTAATAATACAGGGCTGGTTATAGGCCCATTTGGTTTTATTGGCGATGGTACTGCTCCTGCAGGTGACCCCCCTTCTGGAGGTGGTGGGGGTGGAGGTGGAGGTGGATCCACTGAAGTTTATCTTGGATCTTCAGCATTTAGTAGTGTCAGCATTGGTTCGACGGCTGTTTCTGCAATCTATGTCGGTAGTACTCTAGTGTGGGGTTCTTAACCTTATAAATAGAGGTAAGATATTAAAGGATATAAAATATGGCAATTACTAGCAGGGACGAATTTATTGATTATATAAAAAGAGACCTAGGTGATCCAGTTATAGAAATCAATGTCGAAGAACAACAGATGGAAGATAGGGTTGATGAGGCCTTAGCATACTGGAGAGAATTTCACTCTGATGCAGTTCACAGAACTTATATTAAACATCAGATGACTGCAACTGATATTGCTAATCAGTATATCACTGTTCCTTCTGATGCTCTCCATGTAATTAAAATGTTTAGTATAGGATCTAATCTGACATCCTCCAGAAACTTTTTTGATATTAAGTATCAGATGCACCTGAATGATATTGCCGATATTCACACGTATATAGGGGACTTAGCATATTATGAACAGATGCAGCAATACCTATCATTACTAGATCAAAGATTAACCGGATCCCCACAGGTAAACTTCGCACGTCGTCAGAATAGGCTTTATATTCGAGGCGACATCGACGATAAAGATATTCAAGAGGGCGATTATATTGTACTAGAAGCTTATGTCTACATCGATGAAAGCACTTTCACCCAGGTGTGGGAAGACATTTGGCTAAAAGAATATGCAGTTGCAGTAGTTAAAAGACAGTGGGGCTCGAACCTTATGAAATTCGAAGGTATGCAGCTTCCAGGCGGAGTACAGATTAACGCAAGAGTTATCTACGAAGATGCTATAAATGAAATAAATCAGTTAAGAGAAAGAATTAGACTAGAATACGAACTTCCAGTAGATTTTTTCGTGGGATAGGTTATGGCCACTAATTTTTATTTTAGCCCAAAGGTAAGATCGGAGCAAAATCTATACGAGGATTTAGTAATAGAATCCTTAAAGATGTATGGTCAGGATGTTTATTATCTTCCAAGGGATATAGTAAACGAGGATAGAATTTTAGGCGACGATGTTCCGTCAAGATTTAACTCCTCCCACCGTATTGAGATGTACATCGAGAACATAGAAGGATTTGGTGGTGAGGGAGATCTGTTTACTAAGTTTGGAGTTGAGATAAGGGATCAGGCAACTTTTGTGGTTTCTAGGAGAAGATGGACGCAATTGGTTGCCCGGCATGATAACGAGGTTCAGAGTGTAAGACCTTTCGAGGGTGACCTGATCTATTTACCATTGTCTAATAAGTTATTCCAAATAATGATGGTAGAGCACGAAGAACCATTTTACCAGTTAAGTAATCTTACGGTATATAAATTACGTTGTGAGCTATTTGAATATAATGACGAAGACTTTGATACTGGTGTGGAAGCAGTTGACGATATTGAAGAAGAATACGCATATACATACCTATTGACTTTGGATAGTGATGGCGCTGGATTTACTGCTGGCGATATGGTATATCAAGATTTGGCAGATAGCGTAACTATGTCTGGTGAAGTTGTTAGATGGAATCCGAATACCAATATATTAAGTCTTGTCCATATTGGAGCAAATGATGGTAAATATCACGAATTTGCAGCAAATAAAGTAATATATCAATTATCTTCTGACGGCGAGAAAACTAACAATGTTCTATTGTCATCTGTGAGCGAAGATAATAAAATATCCCAAAATGAACAGAATAATGATTTCGAAACCGCTGCAGACGGCTTCTTGGATTTCAGCGAATCTAACCCCTTCGGAGATCCTAGCTAATGATTGGGTTTAAAACATATATATCAGAGGGTATTAAGCTAAAGCTTATCCGTGGTAGATCACAAGATGTGCTTAAAATGTGGAATAAAGGTGATAGTAAATGGGTAGAGCTTAGAGGTAAACCGGGGTTCGAGACGAGATATGACCCAAGAGATCCCTTACATAAAGCGATAACTTCTCTAGGTAAATCTGCCAATATATCGGATTTTGTGAATGGTAATGAGGTAAGTATAAACCCAAGACACCCTGATGGTAAGAAAGCACTAGCAACTATTAAGAGATTAATGAAATGAGCGACTTATTTGATTTCGGATTTACAGCGGTAGATGAGTCTGAGCTTGAAGCTGTTCAGGCTCTTGGAGCTACGGCTAAAGAAGTTGAAAGTAAAGCAAGTACTACTCAGGATAAGTTAGATAAACTTTACAACGCTATTGTTCCTCTGTTGAATAATTTAAAAAAGAATCCAGAAAAGGAATATATATTATGGCCAAATAGATTGGCTAAGGTCGAAGAGTTTGAAACTCACCTACAATCAATATATAAAGGTTAAACATGCTTGGAACACATTTTTATCATCAGAAGCTAAGGAAAAGTGTTGCTGTATTTGGTACACTTTTTAATAACCTTTATGTTATCCGTTCTAACTCTTCTGGTCAGGTCATATCGCAGGTTAAGGTTCCACTATCATACGCGCCTCAGCGTAAGTTTCTTGATCGTATTAGATCCCAACCAGATCTAATTGAAGATTCTAAAGTGGCGTTGAAACTACCTCGTATGTCTTTCGAGATAACTACCATCGGATATGATCCAGCAAGGCAGCTGCAAAAAACTAATAACTTCACACAGACCGGATCGGGTTATGGTAATAGGAACAAGTTCTATAGTTTTGTTCCTTATAATATAGGCTTTCAGTTATCAATCTATGCTAAAAATCAGGACGATGCGCTTCAGATTGTAGAACAAATACTTCCTTATTTTAATCCTCAATATGTAGTGACAATGAAGCCTTTCGATAGTTATCCTGATATAAAAGAGGACGTACCTCTTGCTCTGGTGGGAGTAGATTTTTCTGATGACTATGAAAATGCATTAGAAGCTAGACGGACTATCATCTATACTTTGACCTTTGATATGAGAATTAATTTCTATGGTCCGATTATAGATTCCAAAGTCATTCGTACTTCTATCGCGGATATATATGAAATTCAGAGGGGTCTGGCAGATTCGGATCTTCAGGTAGCCTCGTTTAGAACAAGACCGGATCCATTTGACGTTTCCGCGGACAGTGATTATGGCTTCAACGATTCGTCTGATTACGACTATCTATTCGACTTTGATGATCCATAGAGGAAGACAATGGTAGATAACGCTGATAATGATTTTGAATATGCTAGACGAAATTATCATGACTTGCTAGCAAAAGGCACTGATGCGCTCGAGGAAATGATGGAGGTCGCGCGAGCGACCGAGCACCCGCGGGCGTTCGAAGTGTTCTCTAATATGATGAAACATGTTGCTGATATTAATGGTAACCTAATAGATCTCCATAAAAAACATAAAGAATACAATAAAGAAGATAAACCAGCAGAGCTGGCTAATCAGACTACTAATAATGTGTTTATTGGTTCCACGAGTGATTTACAGCGTATGCTTCTAGATAATGAGGATAAGGTAGTTGACATTAGCGATTACAAGAAAGATGAATGACACATATCTAGGTAATATTAATATTAAGCGTGATGGTGTTGTTCATAACTTTACCAAAGATGAAGTTATAGAATATAGCAAATGTTTAAATGATCCTGGTTATTTTGCCAAGCACTACTGTAAAATCATACACCTAGACCTGGGCTTGGTACCCTTTGAACTCTATCCATATCAGGAGCAGATGTTTGATAAATTCAATTCTAATAGATTTAACATTGTACTTGCTTGTCGCCAATCTGGTAAGTCTATTTCTAGCGTGGCTTATCTTTTGTGGTATGCGATATTCCATCCAGAAAAAGTTATTGCCATTTTGGCGAACAAAGGTGCTACGGCACAGGAGATGCTCGGAAGAGTAACATTAATGTTGGAAAACTTACCGTTTTTCCTACAGCCGGGATGTAAAGCACTAAACAAACGATCCATAGAATTTAGTAATAACTCACGCATTGTCTCTGCAGCAACATCAGGTAGTTCTATTCGTGGTATGTCGGTCAACCTACTATATCTGGACGAATTTGCATTTGTAGAGAATGCTGCAGAGTTCTATACCTCTACCTATCCGGTTATTTCATCAGGTAAGGATACAAAGGTTATTGTTACCTCTACTGCAAACGGTATTGGTAATCAGTTTCATAAAATATGGGAAGGTGCAGTTCAAGGGATTAATGAATTTATACCATTTCGGGTCGACTGGTGGGATGTACCCGGTAGAGATGAAAGTTGGAAAGAACAGACCATTGCCAATACGTCACAGCTACAGTTTGACCAGGAATTTGGTAACACTTTCTTTGGAACTGGTAATACATTAATCAACGCTGAAACTCTTATGAATTTCAGAGCTAAGCCCCCAAAAAGATTATTGGAGGGAAACAGGGTTTGGGTCTATGAGGACCCGGATCCAAGCCATCAGTATGTGATGACTGTGGATGTATCGAAAGGAAGAGGACAGGACTATTCTACGTTTAACGTGATCGATATTAGCTCAAAGCCTTTTAAACAGGTCGCCGTATATCGCGACAATCTTATTTCTCCATTACTCTTCCCCAATGTTATTTATAAATTTGCGAGGCTTTATAATCAGGCTTGGGTGGTAGTAGAATCAAATGATCAGGGAAGTTTGGTAACAAATGGTTTATATCATGAGCTAGAGTATGAAAACCTTTTCATGGAATCTACTGTAAAGTCTGATAGGCTGGGCGTAGAGATGAATAGAAAGGTCAAGAGGTTAGGCTGTTCTGGTATTAAGGACTTACTTGAAGAGGGTAAGTTAGAGATAGTAGACCAAAACACTATTCTAGAAATATCCACGTTCGTCTCAAAGGGCCAATCCTATGAAGCTAGTGATGGTAATCACGATGACCTTATGATGAACTTGGTTATGTTTGGTTACTTTGCTACTGGTAATTATTTCCAACAACTAACGGATGTTGATATTAAGAATATGTTATTCGAGCAGAAGATGAAAGCTATTGAAGAGGACGTGGTACCATTTGGGTTTATAGATGATGCATCGGATTATATTGAACAGATAGAAGAAAAAGATGATTGGCAGACCAGAAAATGGGTCGAAGAATGGGGTACCAACTTCTAATTTTTAGAAATTATAAATAGTATTAATTGAATATCCGTATAATGAAAACATATAATTCGATCTCTGGAAAAGGAAAATAAATATGGCAATAGGCGCACCTTCCGAATCTCCAGCCATTGTCGTCAAAGAAGTAGATCTAAGCGGTGGTGTTCCCAACGTTCAATCTACAACTGGCGCATTTGCTGGAAGTTTCCGTTGGGGTCCAATGGAACAGGCAGTTTTGGTAGACAATGAAGCTACACTGGCCTCAACCTTTGGTTCGCCCAACGACAGTTACGCGGTTGACTTTCTAACCGCAGCAAGTTTTTTAAGATACTCATCAGCTTTACAAGTAGTACGTACTGCAGACAGCGGCGCATTAAATGCCGTAGATAGCGGTGCCGGTGAATTGGTAAAGAACGACGAGGATTGGGATAATGGTACTTGGACCGCAAATATCCTGGCTAAACATCCTGGGCCTCTAGGCGATAATCTTGCAATTAAAATTGCTGATTCTACCGAATGGTCCTCATGGGATGCATCATATAAAGCACAATTCGATGCAGCACCAACCGGTCAAGAAACACATGTTTTGGTTCTAGATTCTGATGGTGGTATTACTGGTACAGCAGGTACTGTACTAGAAAGATATCCATTCGTTAGCACAACAGCTGGAGCTACAAATGCAGATGGATCATCCAACTATCAAAAAGACGTTGTGAATAGAGGATCTAACTATATTCGTATTAATAATGCTCAAACATCTGGGAACTTCGGTCTATCAAATGGTGCCAAAGGCACAAGAACTACAGGAAACGTTAACGATGCACATGATGTGTTCGAGGATAAAGACACTATCCAAGTAGATTTCTTGATCGCACCTAATATGAATAACGAAACAAATCAACAGAGTGTTGTAAACGATCTAGTTGCAACAGCTCAACAGACACGTAAAGACTGTGTGGTTGTTACTTCACCTTATTCAGGTAACGTTGTAGGTAAAGCAGATCCTGTCTCCGCTACTGTTACTGAAGCAGGTGGTTACACATATAGCTCATACCTATTTGTTGATAATAACCATCTAAAAGTCTACGATAAATATAACGACAAATATGTTAACATCCCGGCAGCTGGTGCAACAGCGGGTATTATGGCAGCTTCAGACGCAAATGCAGCTCCATGGTTCTCTCCAGCAGGTTCACGTCGTGGTTCATATTTGGGTGTTACATCACTTGCTTATACACCAACTAAATCTCAAAGAGATACGTTGTACAAAGCAGGTATTAACCCAATCGCAAATCTACCGGGACAAGGTATTTTGCTTTACGGTGATAAAACACATATGAATAGACCAAGTGCATTCGATCGTGTAAATGTACGTCGTCTATTTAATGTTGTAGAAAGAGCAATCGCTCTGGCAGCACGCAACACATTGTTCGAATTAAACGACGAGTTTACAAGAGCAGAGTTTGTGAATATCGTAGAACCGTTCCTAAGAGAGATCAAAGGACGTCGTGGTATTACAGACTTCCGTGTGGTATGTGATGAGACAAACAACACTCCAGCTATCATTGATAGAAACGAGTTCGTTGCTAACATCTTCATCAAGCCAGCACGTTCAATCAACTACATCACTCTAAACTTTGTTGCTGTTAGATCTGGTGTCGACTTCGAAGAAGTCGCTGGACTACAGGTATAAGGAGATAAAAGATGGCAGTTTTAGGCGTAGATGATTTTAAAGCAAAGCTTCGCGGTGGTGGTGCCCGCCCTAATTTATTTAAGGCAACTATCAACTTCCCGGGTTATGCAAACGGTGACGTAGAACTATCCTCATTCCTATGTGAGGCAGCTCAGTTACCAGCGTCGACAATGGGTACAATTATTGTTCCTTTCCGTGGTCGTCAATTAAAAATGGCTGGTGATCGTACATTTGATGTATGGACACCAACTATCATTAACGATACTGACTTCAGCATCCGTAATTCTTTGGAGCGTTGGATGAACGGTATGAATGCACACAGTGCAAATACCGGTCTGACGAATCCTACAGATTACGAAGCTGATTTGGTTGTTGAGCAGTTGGATAAAGACGGCTCATCAATTAAAACCTACAACTTTAGAGGTTGTTTCCCTACTGCAATTAGTCCGATCGATGTTAGCTATCAAGCAACAGATGAGATCGAACGATTCACAGTAGAATTCCAAGTTCAATACTGGGAAGCAGCAACAACTTCATAAGTTATAAATAACTAAAAAGAGAGACCAGAAATGGTCTCTCGCTCACTTCAATATTAGGATAAAGTATGGCTGACAATACTGGATTACGTTTATTCGGCTTTGAGATTAAAAGAGCTAAGGATAAATCCGCAGAAAAGTTGCAATCTATTGTCCCACCAACAGATGATGATGGTGCAGGATACGTCACTGCTTCTGGCTCACATTATGGAACATATGTTAACCTAGGAGAAGGTGATCATTCAAAAGATAATCACCAGAATATTAGGCAATATCGTGCAGTAGCAATCCATCCAGAGGTTGATGCAGCAATCGAGGATATTGTCAATGAATCTATTACTAATAACGAAGGATCACCGGTTTCGCTTGTCTTGGATGAGGTAGAAGGATTAAGTGATCAGCTTAAAAAAGTAATGACTGAAGAGTTCGACCATATCTGTTCCATGTTAAAATTTACAGATTTAGGCCACGATATTTTTAGAAGGTGGTACGTAGATGGTAGACTGTATCATCACTTAGTTGTAGATGAAAAGAATCTAAAGGCTGGTATCCAAGAGATTAGACCAATTGATGCCTCTAAGATCCGTAAGGTCAAGGAGGTTAAAAAGAAAAAAGATCCTCAGACTGGAGCAACACTTGTTGAAAATGTAAACGAATTTTATATTTACCAAGAAAAGCCGGGTCAGCAAGCCCAGGGTATTAAACTAAGTAATGATTCAGTGTCATATGTAACATCTGGACTATTAGACGAGACCAGAAAAAAAGTAGTTTCATATCTACATAAAGCACTAAAGCCTATTAACCAATTACGTATGATGGAAGACTCGCTAGTCATTTACAGGCTTGCTAGAGCACCAGAGCGTAGAATTTTCTATATTGATGTAGGTAACTTACCACGTGGTAAAGCAGAGACATATATGAAAGACATTATGGCTCGTTACCGTAATAAACTAGTATATGATGCCAACACGGGTAATATCAGAGACGATCGTAAGCATATGTCGATGCTTGAAGACTTTTGGCTACCACGTCGTGAAGGTGGTCGTGGTACAGAGATTACTACACTTCCCGGCGGTGAAAATCTAGGTCAGATCGATGATATTCTCTACTTCCAGAAAAAGCTTTATAGATCATTAAACGTTCCAATCAATAGACTAGAACCAGAAGCCCAGTTTAATCTGGGAAGAGCTACAGAGATTACACGTGATGAGCTTAAGTTCCAAAAGTTTGTGGATAGATTAAGACGTCGGTTCTCAATGTTGTTTACAGAGATCCTGAAAAAGCAATTGATCATGAAGGCCATTATTACCGAGGAAGATTGGGATAATTGGAAACAGGACGTTTACATCAATTATGTTCGCGATAACCATTTCACCGAACTAAAAGATGCAGAGATATTACAGAATAAACTACAGACCCTAGATAATATGCAACAGTACGTTGGCGAGTATTTCTCTAAAGAGTGGGTCATGAAAAATGTTCTATATTTTGACGATGACGAAATTGAGGATATGAAAAAACAAATAGGTGAAGAAGAGAAAGCTGGAGAGATCAATCAAGATGATGACCAGCCAAAACAAGAATCTGTTATCCATTTAAGAAATAGGAGTTAGTAATGGAAGTTAATATTGATGATTTTATTGATCAGGTACAAAATCAAGATTTTAGCAAAGCTAGTGTTACCTTTGCAGATTTAATGAATGCGAAAACTGCGGATGCTCTAGAGCAAGAAAAAATAAGCTTGGCAGATCAAATCTTTAATGGCGCTAGTGACGCAGAGGATGAGGAAGACGATGAAATGGACGATATTTCAGACGAAGAACTTATGGCTGCAGCTGATGAAATAGAATCTGAAGAGGAAGAGGACGATCCTGAGCTCGAAGAAGAGGATTGATCATATAAAAAGATTAGAATTTATTTTATTATAAATAATACCAATAATAAGTAATAGGATTGTTAGATGAAGCTAATTACTGAATATACAGAAACCGACGTTCAGTGCGTCGTTGAAGCAAAGGAAGATGGTTCGAAGACTCATGTCATCGAAGGGATCTTCGCCATGGCAGATTCTAAAAATCGGAATGGACGTATATACGAAAAGGCTATAATGGAAAAAGCCGTAAATAAATATGTCACAGAACAGGTTTCCAAGGACAGGGCGGTAGGGGAATTAAACCACCCAGATGGACCAACTGTTAACTTGGATAAAGTATCCCATAAAATTACTGAACTCAAAATGGATGGAAGTAATGTTATGGGGAAGGCGCGTATCTTGGATACTCCAATGGGCAATATCGTTAAAGGTTTGCTTGAAGGCGGTGTTCAACTAGGTGTCTCAACTCGTGGTATGGGTAGCCTCGAGCAGCGCAATGGCGCTATGTATGTCAAGGATGACTTTATTCTTAATACAGTTGATATTGTACAGGATCCTTCAGCACCAAATGCTTTTGTTAATGGGATTATGGAAGGTGTAGATTGGGTCTGGAATAATGGCATTATTGAAGCTCGAGAAATTGAAAAAATAGAGACTGAAATTAAAAACGCTCCACGTGCGGATCTATATGAGACGCAAGTACGTGAGTTTAAGAATTTCCTCTCGTTAATGAAAACACAGCAATATTAAGGAGTCAAACATGACTGATCAAATCGAAGATCAAGAAGTTGAGCTCGACGAGGACGAAATCGAAGAAGCTCACGATCCAAAAAATGCTGAAGCTCAATCAGTAGCATCTGTAGGTGCCGCAGAAGGTAAAGGCCCAAAAGCCAAAGCCCGTAAAGGTGATAAGAGCAACAGCGAACCAATGCAAAAAGTGGCTGCACCAGCAGGTATGAAGGCAGAAGATGTTAAATTTGATGGGGACTTTAGTGAAGACCTAGATGCTCTGGTGGAATCTGAGGCAACACTCTCTGATGAGTTTAAAGCCAAAACAGCCGTAATCTTTGAAGCAGCGGTTAAGTCAAAACTTGCCGAAGAGATCGACAGACTAGAAGCAGAATACAAGCAATCGCTTGATGAAGAAGTTTCAACAGTCAAAGCCGATCTAGTCGAAAAAGTTGATAGCTACCTCAACTACGTGGTTGAGAACTGGATGGAAGAAAACAAAGTAGCGATTCAATCTGGACTACGTGCAGAGATCGCAGAAGGATTCATGGAAAAGCTTAAAACGGCTTTCGAAGAGTCTTACATTGAAGTTCCAGAAGGTAAAGTTGACCTCGTTGATGAACTTGCTACTGCACACGAAGAACTGGAAGAAAAGTTCAATGATGCAGTATCACAAACTATGGAACTGAAGGAAGAGCTAGAAGGTTATAAGCGTCAAGCGATTATTCGCGAAGCTTCTAAAGATCTAGCAGAAACTCAGATCGAAAAACTAACGAGCCTTGCAGAGTCAGTTTCTTTCGAAAGCGAAGCAGATTTCGCTCAGAAGGTTGCAACTCTGAAAGAATCATATTTCGGTCAGAAAACCGCCAGTTCAGCTATCGATCCTGAGGACGAAGAAGAGGGTGATGAAACCGTCGAGATCTCAGAATCAATGGCACAATACGTTAACGCACTAAGAAAACAAATTAAGTAATTAGGAGATCCAATTATGGAAACTTATGATCGTCTCGTAGAGAAATGGTCTCCAGTATTGAACGAAGAAGCTGCCGGCACTATTAAAGATGCCCATAAGCGTGCAGTTACTGCAGCAGTTCTGGAGAACACAGAAAAGGCGTTGAGAGAGCAACAAGATTTGATGGAAACACCAGCAAACGCTACTTCATCAGTAGCTAACTGGAACCCTGTTCTTATCTCACTTGTTCGTCGCTCTATGCCAAATCTTATGGCTTATGACATTTGCGGCGTTCAGCCAATGTCAGGACCAACAGGCTTGATCTTCGCGATGAAGTCACTTTACAAAACAGAAAAAGCTGGTATCGCACAAGGTACAGAAGCACTGTTCAACGAAGCAGAAGTCAACTATTCAGGTGATTCATCTGCAACAGGTAACGGCACACGCGGACCATCAGGTCTTGCAGGTGCAACAGACACAGACGCTGACAGCTCAATCGTCGATTCCGGTTCTACATACGTTCCTGTAACAGGTGACGCATACGATACTGCAGAAGCAGAAGCACTAGGTAACACTGGTGAGTCATTTGCAGAAATGGGCTTCACAATCGAAAAAGCAACTGTGACAGCAAAGTCACGCGCATTGAAAGCAGAGTACACACTTGAGCTTGCGCAGGACTTGAAAGCAATCCACGGTCTAGACGCTGAGACAGAATTGGCAAACATCTTGTCAACAGAAATCTTGGCAGAGATCAACCGTGAGGTTGTTCGTACAGTTAACGCTCAAGCGAAAATCGGTGCACGTCAAGCAAACGTTACCACAAAAGGTATCTTTGACTTGTCATCAGACGCCGACGGTCGTTGGAGTGCAGAGAAGTTCAAAGGTCTTGGCGTACAGCTAGACCGTGAAGCTAACGTAATCGCAAAAGAAACACGCCGTGGTAAAGGTAACTTCATCATCTGTTCATCAGATGTTGCAAGTGCACTGGCAGCTTCAGGCATGTTGGATTACGCTCCTGCTCTTTCAACCAACTTGAACGTAGACGACACCGGCAACACATTCGCAGGTGTTATGAACGGTCGTATCCGCGTATACATCGATCCATATGCAACAACAGATTACATCAACGTAGGCTATAAGGGTACTAACCCATATGACGCAGGTGTATTCTATTGCCCATATGTACCACTCACAATGGTACGTGCGGTTGGTGAGAATGACTTCCAGCCACGTATCGGGTTCAAAACTCGCTATGGCATGGTATCAAACCCATTCGTAGATACAGGTAACGCATCAGGCCGTGACGGTCTTGCAACTAACCGTGAGAACCAGTACTACCGCATCTTCCGCGTAGACAACATTCTTACATAAGAGATTAAAAAAGGAGGGGAACCAACCCCTCCAATTCTATCTCCCAGACTGGAGCGCTTCGGCGCTCCTTTTTTTACAAGAAGCAGACTTCTACTACTTCTTTTTCTTTTGTCAAGGTAACAACCCTAGCTTTGCTATGCCTACCCCTGACATGAACTTGAAACCATTCCCTGGCTTCAGTTTCAGCCTCGCATATGACAGCGCACCATTCAGGCAATTCGCTCTCGACTGCTTGGCACATAGTGCTAAATTGTGTTGTAACTGTCCAAGTCAATTTTATATCCTTTTATAATTGTCTAGTTAATACCAGAGCTAGACTACGGCTTATCAGGGTAACCCTCAGACTAAGTAGTTGAACTTCTGCCATCTTATTTGTTCAACTTCTACTTGGCAACTTGTCTTCTCGTGGTGCCGCTTTAACTCCTTTCCTCATACGCCCAGCTAGTATCTCCAATCTCCCCGCACGGTCTTATTGACGTTGCCGCTCTAGTTTGATTGAAACTAACATCTCTGGGTTTCACGTCACCGATATTTCACGGGCGAATATATTCACCAGAGATCGTGTTTTCAGGTGGCCTGCCCTCCACACGGACGTATGAGGAAAAGAGTCATAAGGTTTGTAGTAATAGGTCTGCTAGAATGACCCCAACAATACCACCAGCAAAACCCCAAGCCGCTATACCAAGTTCTTGTGATACAGATTTAACATCGGTTAACATCTGTGAAATAACTGTAGCACAAGCTCCACCCAGTATAAATCCTACGAAAATTACAAATCCTTCCATTTTGTCTCCTTTACGAAAAGTAGTCATCTACTAAAACCTCGAAGCACTCATAGAGATAATCCATTGAATAGAAATCTCTAAGATCTAAGCAAAGATCTGCATCTACGAAGTCCCAATTTAAACCACCTGAAGTGTTGATGTTTTCTGGATTAGTAGTAGCTTTGTTGAAAGCTTCGATTACGTCCAGTTTGATAGCTGATCCATTAGGTAGTAGCATTTGGTATCTCCTTTGTTATACTACTAATATAATGTATTTCGAATCATTTGTAAACCCCCTAAATGCATTTTTTTTCATTTTTTTCGATTTTTTTTCTCATATAAATATGATAGAATAGAATAAACAAGGAACAGCGCATGCCCACTTTGAACCCCTCTATATCCGTAGATGTTAGTAATGTCACTAGCATATCTGGGTTAAATAATCTTAACTATTTACAGCCTACGTCTTTTAGGCTTACGATTGACCGTAAGCATTTTCCTAACTTAGAGTTCTTCGCTCAGACTGTGCTGCATCCTAATCTCAGTCTTAACCCAATCGAGGTACCATATAAAAGAATCGGATCGGTTCCTTTTACAGGTGATAAACTAATCTATTCGGAATTAACCTGTATGATCATTGTGGATGAAAACCTAAATTCATACACTGAGATGTATAACTGGATGAATAGGCTGGTAGAAATTAACGAGCGTCCACCTACCACAAGAAGCTCAGCCCTACCCCCATCATATTCAGATATTACATTATCAATCCTATCAAGCCATAATAATACGGTAAGAAAAATTAAATATATAGATTGTCTACCAACTAACTTGGGAGATATGACCCTGGAATCTACGTTGAGCGATAATACATTTATCACGTTCCCTGCAACGTTTAGATTCTCCAGTTTTGAACTGACCTAAATAGTACTATACAATATGGAGTTATATTATGGATCTACAGAGTATCGTAGAGCAATGGCAGGAAGACTGTACAATTGACAATTCTAAATTAGCCGAGGTTTCCAGGGACACCCCGAAGCTTCACGCTAAATACTTACAGCAGTTATCTTTAGCTAAACTACAGTTAAAGCGCGCTGAGGCCGCTCAAAAAGTGCTGCTGAAAGACAAATGGTTATATTACAATGGAAAGATGGACCAAGAAACTATACAAGCAAAAGGATGGGATTATGACCCATTTAATGGTCTTAAAATTCTAAAAGGTGAAATGGATTATTATTATGACTCCGACCCAGACATACAAAGGTCTGAAGAAAAAATCCAATATTACAAAACTATAGTAGAAACATTGACAGAGATAGTCGACTCAATTAAATGGCGACATCAGACAATAGGTAATATTATTAGATGGAAACAATTTGAAGCTGGTGGGTAATGGCCGATTTAAATCTTAGACTTTTAGACTACAGTATGCTGCATGTAGACTGTGAACCTGGTATTGCTAAAGAACTTTCAGAGTATTTTAGCTTTTATGTTCCTGGATATAAATTTATGCCTGCATATAAGAATAGGGTCTGGGATGGTAAGATTAGACTTTTTAATCACAATACTCAGGAGATTTCTGCAGGTCTCTATATCCAAATTCAAAAGTTTGCGTCTCAACGTAACTACACCGTCGCCATACTGGATAACCCCCGATATGGGTCGCCTGAAGATACGAACAAAATTTCCGAGTTTCGCCAATGGCTTGACATTGAAGAAAAAACATCCCTTCCCTTTTCGGCTCGCAACTACCAAGAAGAAGCGGTAAAAGTAGCACTAAGATCTTCCCGCGCAATTTTATTATCCCCTACAGGTTCTGGTAAATCATTTATTATTTATTTAATAATGAAATACTATATGACTATGACCTCAGAAAAAGGTAAGATTTTAATTATTGTTCCAACAACTTCTTTGGTCGAGCAAATGTATTCGGACTTTGAATCATATGGTATGCTAGTGAAAAACGCATGTCATAGAATTTATTCAGGTAAAGATAAAGTGACCGATAAAAGGGTTATAATTTCTACATGGCAAAGCATATATAAATACCCTAAGAAATGGTTTGAACAGTTTGGTATGGTAATTGGGGATGAATGTCATGGATTTAAATCTAAGTCTTTGTCCTCTATAATGAATAAAGCAACTGAGGCAAAATATAGGTTTGGTACCACAGGAACCTTGGACGGTACGCAAACACATAAATTAGTTCTAGAAGGATTATTCGGTCCTGTATATAAAGTAACAACAACAAAGAAATTACAGGACGAAGAAACATTAGCGCCCCTAGATATTAAAGTCCTTTTGTTGCAGTATTCCGAGGAGGTAAGGAAGGACTTTGGAAAGAAAACATATCAGGAAGAAATCGATTTCCTTATTGGAAACCCTGTTCGTAATAGGCTCATTCGTAATCTCGCTCTGGATGCTAAAGGAAATACTCTCATCCTATTTAATCGTGTGGACGCTCATGGAAAGCCTCTCTATGAAATGATAAATAATAAGGCAGAGGAAGGGAGAAAGGTATTTTTTGTCTCTGGTGAGGTAGCAACAAGTGATAGAGAAGCCATTCGCAAAATAGTGGAGAAACAAAAAGATGCGATCATCGTCGCTTCCTTGGGAACTTTCAGCACTGGTATTAATATACGGAACCTTCATAATATTATTTTCGCTTCACCAAGCAAATCCCAAATCAAAGTTCTGCAGAGTATTGGACGTGGTCTTCGAATCTCAGACGATGGACGAGAAACCAAACTCTTCGATATTGCCGATGATCTGCACTGGAGGTCAAGAAAGAATTATACATTACTCCACTCCGCAGAGCGGGTGAAAATATACGAGAAAGAACAATTCAAGTATAAAGTTATAAAGGTTGACATTAATGACTGATTTTAGACAATTTAAGCTAACAAATGGTGATGAGATTATTTGTGAGATTGTCCAATGGCCAGGCGACGACGAGGAAGATATGATTATCCGAAAAGCCATGCAGCTTAAATCTTATGATGACGATGGTAGAGGGATTAGATATTATAATTTTAAACCATGGATAACTATGCAAGAAGATACCGATGGATTTCTTTCTTTAAACTATGCACACATCTTAGCTGAAGTTATACCTAGTGATAAAATGTTAAAACATTTTTTTGAGGCAGTGGAAAATTCGAGTTTATCACCCGAAGAGATACAGAATAAAATAGATAGCTATTTCGAAAAATTAAAGAAAATGGCCGGAGAATTAGATAGTGATTTTTCCAATGTTATAGAATTTAATCCAGATCGAAATAAGTTACATTAACGAGGTATCTAATCCTTCCCGAAAATCCTTAGATTTATTATATCGGATTTTTTTATTTTGTAAACCCCCTTAATTTTAAAAAAAGTGGTTTACATCAAATTATTTCTATGATAGAATAGTATGAACATTAACAGGAATTTATTATGAGTAAAGCTAAAAAGAAAAATCCCCATTATGTAAATAATAAAGAATTTTCTCAGGCGGTTGTGGACTACTGTATCCATGTGCGCGAGTGTCAGGCAACGGATGACCCACCCCCTAAGGTTCCAGACTATATCGCCCGATGCTTCTTACGTATTGCAGAGGGGTTATCCCATAAGTCTAACTTTATTGGTTATACCTATCGTGAAGAAATGGTAATGGACGCTGTAGAAAATTGTTTAAAGGCCATTGAAAATTATGATCCAGCAGTGGCAACACGTACTGGTAATCCGAATGCCTTTGCTTACTTTACCCAAATCTCTTGGTTCGCTTTCCTACGTAGGATTGCTAATGAAAAGAAACAACAGGACATAAAACTAAAATATCTTTCCCAATCCGGATTAAACGAATATGCTCTACATGGTCAAGAGGATGTGGCTAATGATATTCTAAACAGCTTTATCGACCAATTAAAAAATAGAATCGATAAGGTAAAAGAGAAAGACCAAGACTTTAAAACATATGCTTTGGAAGAAAAACGTAAAAAACGGATATTTAAAGTAGATTCCGATTTATCTAGGTTTATGGAAGATGATTAATGAAACTGGCAATACTAAATGACACTCATTGTGGCGTTCGCAATAGCTCTGACATATTTCTCGATAATGCAGAGAAATTTTATTCTGATGTATTTTTTAATTATATGGTGGAACATAATATTCGCCATATCGTTCACCTTGGTGATTACTATGATAACAGGAAATTTATTAACTTCCGGGCTCTTAACAGGAATCGTAATGCATTTCTTAAACCGCTCAGAGACCTAGGCATTACAATGGATATTATTTGTGGTAACCATGACACTTACTACAAGAATACCAATGACCTAAACAGCTTAAAAGAATTACTCGGTCATTATATGAATGAGGTCCATATCGTACATAAACCAACTGTTATGGATTACGATGGGTTGCAAATGGCGTTGCTGCCGTGGATATGTGCAGAGAATGAAAAAGAGTCGCTAGAGTTTGTAGCTAATTGTAAGGCTGATATACTAGGCGGACACCTAGAGCTTACTGGCTTTGAGATGATGCGCGGCTTAGAGAATAAACATGGTATGAGTCCGGCACTATTCAAACGATTCGAAATGGTCCTTTCCGGACACTTTCACGTCAAATCCCAACAAGATAATATTACATATCTTGGTTCACAAATGGAGTTCTTCTGGAGCGATGCGCATGATAAAAAATACTTTCATATATTGGATACGGAGACACGAACTCTCACTCCTGTCCGCAATCCTCATACTCTGTTCCATCGCATCCGCTATGACGACTCTAATTATGATTACCTAGATTATGATGTAAAGCAGCTTGAGGGTAAGTTCGTAAAAATAGTTGTAGAAAATAAAGAAAATCAGTTTACATTTGACCGATTTGTTGATAGAATACAGAGTGTAAAGATTCATGAACTAAAGATCCAAGAAAAGTTCAGCGAATTTATTGGTGAAAATATTGAGGATGAAAACATATCTTTAGAGGATACGTCATCACTTATGAACAGCTACGTCGACACTGTTGAGACTGAATTGGATAAGGATCGTATTAAGAAAGATATGAATAACCTAATGATTGAGGCGCAGTCGCTAGAAATTGCATGATTATATTTAGAAACATTCGCTTCCGTAACTTTTTGTCTACGGGTAATAACTGGACTGAAATTGATTTCGATAAGTTTAAGACCACTCTTGTAGTAGGACATAACGGATCAGGTAAATCAACTATGCTGGATGCATTAGCGTTCGCACTGTTCGGTAAGCCTCATAGAAACATTAATAAGCCCCAGCTTGTTAATACCATTAATAATAAAGATTGCATGGTCGAAGTAAAGTTCGATGTTGCCGGATCTTCCTATAAGATCGTTCGTGGTATTAAGCCACAGAAGTTCGAAATATGGAAAGATGACCAGCTTCTGAATCAGTCGTCACATGCTAAAGAGTACCAGAGGATCCTCGAACAAAACATCCTAAAGCTAAACCACAAAAGCTTTCACCAGATTGTTGTGCTCGGATCATCCTCCTTTGTTCCTTTCATGCAGCTCCCTGCACAACACCGGCGGGATGTTATCGAGGATCTTCTGGACATTAATATATTCTCTAAAATGAATCAGATCCTAAAGGAAAAGAATTCATTAATAAAAGAGGAACTTCGTCAATTAGACTATGACTTGGAACTGAAGAAGGAAAAGATAGAGCTGCAGTCCAAGTATATCAAGGAGGTGCAAGCATTAAGCGATGACCAGATTGAAGAAAAAGAAAACGAAATCTTCCTTGCCGAGGACTCAATTACAAACCTACAGCAAGAGAATGCCACTACATCGGATGAAATCGAAAAGCTCTCCGAGGGGCTTGAAGAAGGTCTCAAAAAGAACAACGATAAGAAGCAGACACTCCTCCACTATGGAGCAGAGTTTAATCAGAAAATCAAGGCACTCGTCCGTGACTCGAAGTTTTACGAGGAAAATGATACGTGCCCCACATGTTCCCAAGATATTAACGAGGATTTACGATCGGAGAAACTCTCCTCCGCCAAAACTAAAGCATCCGAGATACAGAAAGCTTTGGACGATGTCGCTGAGCAGTCGGCTACTGTGGAATCAGCTCTTGAACGGCTCAACAATGCCTCAAATGATATCCGAACCAAAACCGCACTTATATCTGGCAATAATCGAGAGATCTTACGGTTGCAAGGACAGATTAAAGTTCTCGGCGATGCCATATCAAAGATACGCGGCAATGATGGTGATGTAGCCAAAGCCAGTGCAGACCTAGATAATTTAAAGCAAGAAAAATCGGATTTATTTGAAAATAGGATGTACATCAACGAAACTTTGTCGTATAATACAGTTATATTAGAAATGTTAAAGGACACTGGTATTAAGACAAAAATCATTAAGCAGTACTTACCTGTGATTAACCAGCTCATAAATCGCTACTTACAAATACTAGATTTCTTTATTCATTTTAACTTAGATGAATCATTCTCCGAGACTATTAGGTCGCGCCACCGTGATTCATTCTCATACGATTCTTTCTCTGAGGGTGAAAAGCAGAGGATCGACCTATCCCTTTTATTTACTTGGAGACAGATAGCTAAGATGAAAAACTCGGTATCGACTAACCTGTTGATACTGGATGAAACGTTTGATTCGTCATTGGACTATGAGGGCATAGACAATCTAATGAAGATCGTACACACGCTGGATGATGATACAAACGTATTCATCATCAGCCACAAGGGTGAAATGCTGGACGGTAAATTTGCCAACCGTTTGGAGTTTACAAAAGAGAAAAACTTTAGTAGGATTAAATAATGGAAATAAGTGCTGAAACAATTAAGGTGCTATCAAACTTTTCCCAGATCAATGGTAACATTGTTATTAAGCCTGGGAATAAGATCACTACCATGTCTGAGGCCAGAAACGTTTTGGCAGAAGCGGTAGTACCTGAACAATTTGATACACAAGTCGGTATCTACGACCTGTCAGAGTTCTTGCGGGTCATTAACTTAGTAGATACACCTAATGTAATGTTTAAAGAAAAGTTTATGAACATTGGTGGTAATGCTGGTCGGGCAATGGTTACATATTATTATTCTGATCCAGAAATGCTGACAACCCCTCAAAAATCTATTGTGTTACCAAGTGAAGACGTTTGGTTCGATTTACCGCAACAAACACTTTCTGCTTTGAAGCAATCAGCTTCAGCATTTGGTCACAATCATATGATTATTGAACCCGATGGTGATGTTATTAAGATCTCCGTTGTAGATCTTGAAAACCCAACTTCTAATAGTTATTCTATATTAGTCGATGGAAATTATAAGGAGAATTTTAAATTCATTATAAATATCAGCAACCTGAAGATGATCAATGGTGATTATCAGGTTAAAATTTCAAAACAACTTATCTCTGAGTTTACCAGTAAAGATGGAAATCTAAAATACTGGGTAGCTTTGGAAAAGTCATCAAAATATGGAGAATAAAATGAGTGATGATAAACAACTGGATCTAGAATCGCACGCACCAGTATATGACTTAGCAAACCGTGTGTGTCGTTCATCAGTTGCTGTGGTTGATACTATGGTTCAGCGTGGCGCAGTAAAAGGCGAGGAGCTTTCCACGCTTGGCCAACTTCGTGATCAATGTGTGCAGCTTATTCAAATGTGTGAAACTTTTCAACAGGATTTAGCAGCAACACAAGAATAAATTAGGATATTATATTATTATGAGCAAAGATTTTCTTTGGTGTGAAAAGTACAGACCGAAAACAATATCCGAAACAATCCTTCCAGAAGACCTAAAAAGCACATTCCAAAAAATGGTCGATACCGGAGAACTTCAGAATATGATTTTCTCTGGTACTCCCGGTCTTGGTAAAACTACAATTGCCAAGGCCATGTGTAATGAATTGGGGTTGGACTACATTCTGATTAATGGGTCGGAAGAGGGTAACATCGATACATTGCGTGGTAAGATTAAACAGTTTGCCAGCACTGTATCTTTACAAGGTGGGTATAAGGTAGTTATTCTTGATGAGGCTGACTACCTTAATCCGCAATCTACGCAGCCAGCCCTGCGTGGGTTTATCGAAGAGTTTTCCGACAATTGTCGGTTTATTCTAACGTGTAACTTTAAGAATCGTATTATTGGGCCATTACACTCTCGCTGCGGTGTATATGAATTCAACACGTCCAAAAAGATTCTAGCAGATTTAGCAGCGAAATTCTACAAAAAATTCATAAGTATACTTGAACAGGAAGGTACATCATACGATCAGAAAGTAGCCGCTGATCTTATCATGAAACATGCACCAGATTGGAGGCGAGTATTAAATGAAGCACAACGATTATCTATTGCCAATTCTAACATTGGCTCTGTTGGGTCAAATAGTGGCGCTGATAACTTTATCGATCTAGCCAAACTATTAAAGACTAAAGACTTTAAAGGTATGCGGAAATGGGTTACGAATAATATGGATGTTGACACGTCTGTAATATTTCGTAACCTTTATGACACTTCTTATGAGTTGGTAGAAAGTAAAAGCATTCCTCAACTGATATTAATTTTAGCAGATTATCAATATAAAGACGCTTTTGTAGCTGATAAAGAGCTAAATACAGTTGCATGCTTAACTGAAATTATGGCACAGGTGAACTACAAATGAGATTAGCAATTGGTCTAGTAATATTATGGTTATTAGCATATGATGATGCTGCATTGTTTAAGGTTTTGCATGGATTTCTTTTAAACGTTTTAACTTAGAGGAACAACATGCTAGTAACACTTTATACCCAACCGTTATGTCCATTTTGTGACTTAATGAAATCCATGTTAGATGAAGCAGGTGTAAAGTATAAAGTAACTGATATTAAATCAAGCAAAACAGCATTAGAATTTATTCGGAATGAAGGACACAGGACTGTTCCACAACTGTACCTAGGTGAAGTACATTTAAACAAAAAACCGGACACTCGTGACTATACGCCAAATGAATTATATAATATAGTAAACGCTGCCAGATCCGAAGCATGGAATTGGCAAGATAGTGGAATAGAAAACTTTTAATGAATCCCTTTAATTATTTAAATAGCATTAATGTAACCAAACAAGATATAATGGAGGACGACGTTGCTGAAAACGGGTATAACAGTTTTCTTATTAATCGCAGCCTTTCTTATTTCAGGGATACTGTTGTTCTTACTAATGTCGTGAACCAGTACCACCACCTAGATAAAAAACTTCAATATCATTTTCTCATAAATACCATTAGAAAGCGTAAACGATTTTCGAAATGGAATAAACCAGAAACTGAGAGTGATATTGAGGTGGTTAAAGAATATTATGGATATAGTAATGAAAAAGCCAAACAAGCCCTCCCCCTCTTATCACCTGAACAAATAACTATAATAAAACAGAAGGTGAATAAAGGTGGAACAAGATAATTTTATTCAATGGGCTCCGACGGATATGTTGGAAGTAACCTTAAACGAACCAGATGACTTTCTAAAAGTACGAGAAACATTAACACGGATTGGCGTGGCATCCCGTAAGGAAAAGAAGCTATACCAATCATGCCACATCCTACATAAGCAAGGCCGCTATTTTATAGTACATTTTAAAGAGCTGTTTATGCTGGATGGTAAGAAAGCCAACCTAGAGCTATCAGATATTCAGCGTAGAAATACTATTGCCACACTTATGAGCGATTGGGGATTAGTAGAGATTCAAGGTACTTCGAATTTAGATTGTGCGCCATTGAGATTGATTAAGATCCTACCATACAAAGAAAAGGATCAATGGGAATTATGCCCTAAGTATAACATCGGAAATAAGTAATAGCAGGGTTTACAAAAATTCATAAGTATGTTACTATAAATAATATCGAGTGCGGATAACCGGCTCGAAATATTCTTGCTTGATCAAAAGGAGAAAAAAATGACAGGCTTACAAACACTATTCCCACGTTCATCATTTGTTGGTTTTGACCATCTGTTTAACGAGTTAGAATTTACTGCTAAACACGCTCAGGACCATTATCCACCCCACAATATTATCAAGACATCCGATCAAGACTATTTGATCGAAATGGCTGTGGCTGGATTCTCAAGGGATGAGCTTTCTGTTGAAGTCAAGGATCGCACTTTGACAGTAACTGGTGAGCACGTATCAAAGGGTCGTGATTTTATTCATCGTGGTATTTCTACTAAGAAGTTTAAACGCACGTTCCGGCTGTCTGAGCATGTAAAAGTGCACGGAGCAGATATTCAGGATGGAATACTTGCAATCGAACTGAAGTACGTCATCCCTGAAGAAATGCGTCCTCGTAAAATTACAATTGGAAAATTTAACGAGGTCGAACATGACACAAGCAGTACTGGTAGCCCACAGCTACTTAACGAGAACAGTTGAACTGTTCATTGAGTTCTTTAAATCATTAAAACAAGCACGTAAACTAAACAAACTACAGCGCCAAACATACAACGAATTGATGGCTTTGTCCGATAAAGATTTAAACGATATTGGAATCCATAGAGGTGATATTAGATATATCGCTTATCAGAATCAAAACCTGAGAGGGTGGGTATAATGGTGGCACAAGTAACCCACATTTGGTGGTCACTTAGACAAGAGCTGGTATCTATGCTGTCAGCAGCGTGGAAATCAGTTCAGCGCTTCACATTAGTAGTTGGTCACTCTCGTGCAGCATCAGAGCTTACTAGAATGGGATACCATGAGCAAGCTAAGAATGTTATGATGGAATTGAAGAACTTACAAAACAAATAATTATGGGCAGAGTAATCTGCCCTATACACAACACACAGGAGACTAATATGTCAAACAAAAATCCCTTCGAAATCAGAGCAGACATGCTCAAACTTGCAAAAGACTACATGGATCAACAGTACCAAATTAATATGGACTTTTGGAGACAGCAGTTCGAAGCAAATAAAGCAACGGTCGAAGAATTTCACAAAGCTTGCCAACCTTATTCTATGGAAGATCTAATGGATAAAGCTAAAGAAATGTACAGCTTTGTTTCAGAGAAAAAATAATTCGGATAAAATGAAAAAAGGGGGTTTACAACTCCCTTTTTTTACGATATAAAGGTATCGTCTACAAAGGAGATATCTATGACAAAAACATTCGAAATCGATATTGCACATGATTGTCCACTTGGCGATTATCTTGAGGCCCTAGAAAAATACAATCTGAAAATCGAATCATTCGTCGCTATTGGCCCCGCCGGCGGTAATCCCTGTATGACCCTTTCTGGATCTACCGAAAACATCCGCAAATATCTATCAGAATTCCACTTCCTCGATAACGAAGAAATTGTCGAACTTTATCTACAATAGGGATTTTCAAATCCCTTTTTTTACATTATAATACTCCGATCTATAGGAGAAATGCATGAGTTTTTATACATCAGTTGACACATATATGAACCGCGTAGTGTATCGTGGTTACAGTGACATTGGTAAACCAGTTAGTCACAAATATGAATTCAAGCCAACTATGTTCGAATATTGTCAAGAAGAAACTGGCTGGAAATCTATTCACGGCCACAATGTAAAAGAAAAGGAACTCGCCTCACCAAAGGCTTTACGGGAGTGGGTAAAAGACCGCGAAGTTCCTGGCAGCAAACCATATTGTGGTATGGATCGTGCCGTCATGCAGTTCATCGCCAAAAAGTTTCCTAATGAAGTTAGGTTCGATGAGTCTAAGATCAATGTCGTCAACATCGATATTGAGGTTCATTCCGAAGACGGCTTTCCCACCCCCGAAGAAGCCCTTCATCCTATTACTGCTATTACAATTAAATCCAGTCGGTCTAATGTTTACCACGTCTGGGCATGCGGTGAATATGACGTAGAGCAATCCCCGCACAAACATCTCCTTATACAATATCATAAGTGTGATTCAGAAGAAGAGTTATTGGTTAAGTTTCTAAAGTATTGGCAGTCTGATTATCCGGACGTAGTCACCGGTTGGAACATACGCTTCTTTGATATGCCTTATATTATTAACCGTATTCTCCGTATTGGTACAATGGAAGCGGCTAAGCGGCTATCACCATGGAATGCCGAACCACGTCATAAAGCTGTACAATTCAAAAATATGAACCAGGATTCATATATGATTGTTGGCATTAGTCAAATGGACTACTTTGATTTGTTTAAGAAGTTTGGTTATGCCTATGGCCCACAGGAAAGCTATAGCCTTAATCACATTTCCAGTGTGGTTCTTGGCGAACGTAAACTCTCATATGAAGAGTATGGTAACCTAAAGAATCTATACAAAGAAAATCATCAGCTCTATATCGACTATAATATTAAAGACGTTGAATTGGTCGAGCGTATCAATGATAAGACTGGCCTTATGGGTTTAGCCTTCACTCTGGCATATAAAGCCGGTGTTAACTTTACCGACGTCATGGGTACTACATCTATCTGGGATTCTATTGTCTATCGCGAACTGAATAAGAAAAAGATTGCGGTTCCCCCTATGAAACCTCGGGATAAGTTGGCAGGTCAGACAGTCGCGTTCGCGGGCGGGTACGTGAAAGAACCACAGATTGGTATGCACGAATGGGTGGTTAGCTTTGATCTAAACTCTCTGTATCCTAACATTATTGCTCAGTGGAATATGTCACCAGAAACTATTATCTCACAGATGGAGATGGATGCCAATGGTGACTATGCACGGGCTGCTAACAATAGTCATTACCGAAAAGACTTCGAAGGCATCATGCCTAAGATCATTGTGGACTATTATGCCGAACGTAAGACCGTAAAGAATCAGATGCTGGCTGCACAAAAAGAGTACCAGAAAAACAAATCTGTAGAACTTGAGCGTGAGATTGTCCGTTGTCAGAACCGTCAAATGGCTATTAAGATTTTGCTCAATAGTTTGTTTGGTGCACTTGGTAATAAGTGGTATCGATACTTTGATCTTAGGATCGCCGAAGGCATTACACTTACAGGCCAAAAGGTTATCAAGTGGTGTGAGTCTGCGGTCAATGCAGAACTAAACAAGCTCCTTGATACTGATAAAGATTATGTTATTGCAATCGATACAGATTCGGTCTATGTTAACTTTTCTGGTCTGGTAAAGAAGTTTAATCCTAAAGACCCCGTCCAGTGGCTATCTAAGATCTGTGAGGAACATTTCAATCCTATGTTCGAGCGTTCTATGCAAGAGCTCTTCGAGGAATCTAATGCGTATCAAAATCGGATGGTGATGGAACGTGAGGTCATTGCAGACCGCGGCATATGGCAGGCTAAGAAACGCTACATCCTAAACGTACATAACTCTGAGGGTGTACAGTATGCTGAACCAAAGATTAAGATCATGGGAATTGAAGCTATCAAATCTTCCACCCCAGAGATCATGCGGGATAAATTTAAACACGTATTTAAGCTTATCATGGGATCTACGGAATCTGAGGTTCAGAAGTATATTGCAGATTTTAAAAAAGAGTTTTATGCTTTACCCCCGGAGGCAGCAGCGTTTCCCCGTGGGGTTACAGAGATAGATAAATGGAAAGATCATAAAATGATCTACACAAAGGGTACCCCAATTCATGTCCGCGGGTCTCTCTTATACAATCACTACCTATCCAGGGCTTCGGTTGGTAACCGTTACGATTACATAAAAGAGGGGGATAAGATTAAGTTCTTGTACCTGAAAGAGCCCAATACTATCAAGGAAAACATTATTGCATTTCCCACCATTTTACCGAAGGAATTGGGTTTACATTCCCATGTCGACTATGGTAAAATGTTTACTAAGGGGTTCATCGATCCGTTGCAACCCATCTTGGACACAATCAACTGGGAGACCGAACCCAGAGCTACTCTGGACGCGTTCTTTGTATAATGTATTCTTTGACTATATTCAAAAGCAGATTTGATAATAAAACTGATAAACGTATAGACCTAAATACTTGGGACCAGTTTAAAAATCTACTATACAAATTATCTGAAAGACAGTTAGATGGAAAAGAAGATGCTGAACTTATATCACCGGCTACTTACTCACCAGATTCTACTCGAGCCAATAAAAACGTATTGGGTTGGGCAGGCTGGGCTGCTATTGACGTTGATGATCATGAATTTAAAGGAAATCTAAAGGATGAACTTGTTAGCCGTTTTGGTAATTGGGATTTTGTGTGTTATAGTACCGCTAGCAGTAAGGAAAATTTTCCAAAGTTTCGTCTTGTCTTCAGACTTGATTCGGAGGTTGAACAATCTAGAATCAAACATTTCTGGTACGCACTTAACACCGAGTTGGAAAGCATCGGAGATAAGCAAACTAAAGATTTATCTAGAATGTATTACGTCCCTGCAACGTATGCTGGTGCTCACAACTTCATTTTTAGTAATACTGGCGATCCCATACCTGTTGATGATCTTTGCAATAAATATCCTTATTCCTTAAAAGAACGTGCAGAGAATTTCTTAGACCGATTACCTGACGAGTGGCAGCGACAGATTATGGATCACCGAAAGAATTCACTGGACAATACTCAATACTCTTGGTCCGGTTATAATGATTGTCCATTCTGGCCTAAGAAGCTTGCATCTGATTATGTTACTATAAGTAATACTGGATGGTACGCTAAAATGTATCAGATTATGATAGCCGTTGCAGGTCAGGCAGTTTCTAAAGGCTATCCTATTACTGCTAAAGAAATCGAACAATTATGTAAGCAGTTTGACCATGATACCGGTAATTGGTATGAGAATCGGCCAATGGAAAAAGAGGCCAACAACGCACTAGAATATGTTTATAGAAATGGAGTCTTTAATGCTACCTGATGAAATGGAAGCCGAAAAGAATAGGAAGATCATTGTATCCCAGGCAGAGACTATTGAAATTTTAAAACGGAATGTTCGGGATTTACAAGAACAATTAAACAATGCTCATATTCGAATTAGAGAATTAACGGAGAGTAAATTATAATGAGTGAATATAAACATTTAGTTGATGAATTTCTTAAAAAAGGTGGGAAATTAAAAAGGGTAAACCTATGAAACGAACTAAAGGTATCAGTGTTCAAAAAATGCAACTGGATGCTGAGACCACAGCTGGATGGGAACAGTTTAAAAAAAGTGAAGAAAATTATGAAGAATATCAAAAATACTTAAAAGGAAAAAGACGATGAAAGCAGGGAAAGTATGGGGTACTACAGAGCTTATTGAAGCTAATGGTGCTTTAGAGTTTCATCGTATTCAGATGAATAAAGGAGGTGTTTGCTCTAAACATCTTCATGAGTTCAAATGGAATGGGTTCTATGTCGAAAAAGGTGTAATGTTGGTTCGTGTCTGGCAGAAAGACTATGATCTGGTGGATGAAACTATTTTGTATGGAGGAGATTATACAAAAATCAAACCAGGTCTTTATCATCAGTTCGAATGTCTAGAGTCTGGTGTTGCATATGAGCTCTATTGGGCTGAGTTTAACCATAATGATATTGTAAGAGAAACAGTAGGGTTTATGGGCGATGAAATTTAAAGGTAGGGTCACAAAAGAGTTTATAGATCGCCGCAATAAGCAGGTCGAGGACGATGATCGCGATGAGGATATAGAATGGAAAGAACGCCAGTGGGACTTTGAATTCCCGGAGCGCCACCAATCTTCAATTGAAACTTCTGGACATGAGATCCATGAGGGATATGCATATGATACAGTACACAAATTTTTTGGACACTGCGATTTTAAACATGTAAATAGATTTGATCAGATACATATCTCTCCTTACATACAAAAATGCATTAACGAGGGAAAGATCGATCATATAGTGGCTTGGAAGTTTTCGCCCCATCCTTCCTTATGGCATAACACTTTGCAGGAAGGAGACGTAGTGTATTACGAGATATTAGATTACATTCCAGCTGATCACGTTTTAAAAAACTTAGAAGGGAAGATATTTGATTACGGCAAATATCTAAATGGCTAATGCATTATATTTTTGATATAGACGGAACTCTTACCCCATCCAGACAAAGAATGGACCCAGCCTTCAAGGAATGGTTTATGGAGTTCGCTACAAATAATAGGGTTTATTTTGCGACAGGATCAGATAAGGATGCTAGTGTAGAACAACTAGGATCGGACCTATACAACTTAGCAATTAGATCCTATAACTGTAATGGTAATGAAGTATGGGAGGGAGATGAACTCATCCGAGCTGAACCCATCGGATGTCTGGATGAACTGGATATAGATTTAAATCAAATTTTAAGTGAATCAAGGTTTCATATTAAAAAAGGTGGACACATAGAAAAACGGTCAGGGATGGTTAACTTTACTATTCCCGGCAGGCCAACAACCTTAGAAGAAAGATTTCTGTATAAACAATGGGATGAGCATAAAGGGGAAAGAGAATCGATGGTTGAAATTCTTTCCAGAAAATACCCAGGTTTAAGCTTTGGTATAGCCGGCGAAACGGGTATTGATATTATGTGGCGAGGAAGGGATAAGTCGCAGATTATACAAGACTTTGAGCCTAGTTTGGTTACTTTTTATGGTGACAGGATGCAGCCTGAGGGAAATGACTATACGTTGTCTCTAGAGGTAGTTAGGGGTGGTGGAGTAGTCCATCAAGTTAAAGGATGGGAAGATACTTGGAAGAGATTAAAAGAATTATAGGTATAACAGCCTCCACATTTGATTTATTGCATGCCGGTCATATTGCAATGCTTCGAGAGGCAAAAACTCAATGCGACTGGCTAATTTGTTGTTTACAAGTTGACCCTAGCTATGATAGAATAGAAAAGAATAAACCGGTACAGACCTTAGTTGAAAGATGGACCCAGCTCCAAGGTGTTAAATATGTTGATGAGATTATACCTTATCAGACCGAACGTGATCTGGAAGACATCCTTCAACTATTCAATTTAGACATTCGTATTATTGGCGAAGAGTACAAAAACGGTAAGTTCACTGGTCGTGCTATATGTTCTGCACGTGGCATAGAGATTTATTATAATAAGCGGGATCATAGATTCTCGACTACTGACCTAAGAAAGAGAGTGAGTGATAATGAACAGAGTAAGCGGCAGAACACTAGCAGAGGGTCTGACAAAGCTTCGTGAAGTACTTTATCGCCAAGGATATGAAATCCAAACTGGCTCATGGCAAGGCACCAAAGAGCCACCTAAGTTTCTAGAAATTCTCCACGCTGATCTGGTTGCACCAATGTACACAGATGCACAAAAAGCTTCTGATGAACTTGGTGCATCACAGCCTTGGGCAGATGTACACTTCGATGAACGTACGGGCGGGGCACCGCTAAATCCCCCACCATCCCATACCATGTGGCTAAAAGATACGGACAAGTATATGTCTGCTAACCAAGCAGCATTTTCCCACTCGTATCCTGAACGTATGTGGGCACCGAGTATGGATGGTATTCGCTTTAAGACCGGTAACCTTGGTGATGCAGTAGAGTTACTGAAGAAAGATCCTACTACACGTCAGTGTTATGTGCCTATGTGGTTTCCTGAGGATATCGTAGCAGCGAACCAAGGTGAACGTGTACCGTGCTCGTTTGGCTGGCACTTTATGGAACGTGGTGGTCAACTGCACTGTTCGTATCACATGCGCTCGTGTGACGTCGTACGTCACCTACACAACGATCTGTACTTTGCCAATCGACTTACACAGTGGATGATTGACCAAAGTGGCATCGATGCTGAAGTAGGGTATTTACACTTTTCTTCCACATCACTACATTGTTTCGCAAACGATCGCTTTGCCCTGGGTCGATTGATAGGGGTATAATATGTCAAAGATGAACCCGGCTCTTCGAAAACCTGGTAATAATGAGATTTATACCCCTGAATGGTGCGCAAAGGATATGATTAATCATTTCAATCCTTCCGGTAAAATTTTAGAACCATGTAAGGGAGGCGGTGTTTTTACTAATCTTCTTCCAGGTGCTGATTGGTGCGAGATTAACGAAGGAAAAGATTTTTTTGATTATCATCATAAGGTAGATTGGATTATTAGTAATCCACCTTATTCTTTAATTAGATTATTTGTTTTACATTCCTTTGGTATCTGTGATAATATAGTATATCTGATTCCCACGTGGAAAGCATTCAATGCTTATGGGTTAGTAAAAGAAACCTCGAAATATGGAGGGATCAAAGAAATGAGACATTATGGGACTGGTTCTAAATTAGGATTTCCTATGGGGAATGGGATCAGTGCTATATATTGGAAACGGGATTATTCTGGTCCGATCTATACTTCGTTTTATGAGGAAATATAATATGTGTGGATTTATTGCAGCAGCATATACGGAAGTGAACGTCGAGGAACTATTAGAAGATATATCTTATAGAGGATTACCTGGCTATAAAGGTTATGAAGTCTTTAATAATGCTATTCAGTTTGGCCATTATAGTCTACCATTCGTCAATTTAGACCCAAAGGTAGCTATTCAGCCGCAGAATAAATCTTTATTCGTCGGCGAGATATTTAACTACGAGGAGTTGGGGTTTGTCAACGATATAGAATGTGCGTGGCAGACATTTTGGATTAGAGGAATCCGGGACTTTAATAGGTTCGACGGATTTTTCACTTATGTAACTATTGTCGATAATAGACTATTCGGTGTTACAGACCATCTTGGTATTAAGCCTTTATATTATCGTACAGATGTAGAAGCAATGGCATCAGAACCAGATGTATTAAAAGCTTTTGGCCCAGTTACACGTAACGAATTATTTCATTCTAATACTATGAAATGGGGCTATGATCCAACCGGTGGTACACCATGGAATGAAATCAAACAACTACCACCAGGATGCTTTGTTCACAAAGGTCAGGTCCATAAGTATTGGGACTGGCGTATGGTAGAAACCGATAGACTACACAGTGACATGATAGAGTCAGTCGATCGTCGTCTTGGGGGTCAACGTGAACTCTCTATGCTGCTATCCGGTGGACTAGATTCTAGTATTATCCACGGCATCCTTACACAGGTCCTTGGTAAATCTGTTACTTGTATTCATGTACACAATGGCGAAGAAGACTATGCTAAGCTTATTGCCGATGATATGGTTGAAGTAACACTGGATGGTGTAACCGATGAAGAGTCGGTCCGCATTCACCAATCACCTGTAGATCTTGGTAGCACTAAGCCACAGATTGCAATGGCTCGTGCACTAAAAGACTTAGGATTCCACGCAGTACTTACTGGCGATGGTGCAGACGAACTATTCGGTGGTTACCGTCGAGCAAAAGAATATGATAGCCAAGCATCAGACGTCTGGTGTGAATTACCTTATTATCATCTGCCTAAGCTTGATAGAACCATGATGGAAAGTACTATAGAATTAAGAGCACCATTCCTATCACCCAAGATGGTTAAGCATGCTCTTGCGTTGCCATACGGACTAAGAAACGGTGAAAAGAAGGCATTGAAGCAAACATTTGGTTATTTACTTCCACCGGAAATTATTAACCGTGATAAACATCCACTAAAGACCGACAAGATTCGTAAAGAACCTATGTGTCAACGTCAACTAAACGAAAGCATTTGGAGTAAGCTCTATGGATAATTGGGACATAAGATATTTAAAACTCGCTGAACAAGTCGCATCCTGGTCTAAGGATCCATCGAGTCAGATTGGGGCTATTGCAGTTGGTCGAAAAGGCGAAGTACTAAGCACAGGATATAATGGATTCCCTAGGCATATAGCAGATGATGATAGGTATAAAGACCGAGAACAAAAGTACAAATACATCGTTCACGCAGAGGCTAATTGCATATATAATGCTACATACAATGGAGTAAGCCTTCACAACGCAACTATGTATGTCTGGGGGTTGCCATGTTGCTCCGAATGTGCAAAGGCTATAATTCAGGTTGGTATTCATAGAGTTATTATGAAGGGTGATGCTTTTAATCCTAGATGGAAAGAGTCGACGGAGCAAACCCTACAAATGTTTAAAGAAGCTGGTCTACAATGGGAATTCCTATAAGAGGTTTACATCGACCTAATAATATGATACAATTAAACCTAATATGGATTAGATAAAAGAGAGTACGATAAATGTCAATTATGGACAAGCTTAAAAAAAATAGTAAGATTAAGACTACAGAGGTCTTAGCAGATTCTAAGTTCTTTACCGAAAAAGATATGATCCCAACAGATGTGCCTATGATTAACGTGGCACTATCTGGTTCTGTAGATGGGGGCCTTACCCCAGGACTTACAGTCTTAGCGGGTCCATCTAAACATTTCAAGACCTCTTTTGCCTTGTTGATGGCTGAAGCCTATATGAGAAAATATCCAGATTCAGTTATGTTGTTCTATGACTCGGAGTTTGGTTCACCACAATCATACTTTCAACAATTCAATATTGACACATCCCGTGTTTTACACACACCTGTCGCGAACGTGGAAGAGCTTAAATTCGATTTAATCGGACAATTAGAACAACTTGATCGCGGCGATCGTGTGGTTATCGTTATAGACTCTATTGGTAACTTGGCATCGAAGAAAGAATTAGAGGATGCTCTAAACGAAAAATCTGTAGCTGATATGTCAAGAGCCAAAGCTCTTAAGGGTTTATTTCGGATGTGCACACCTTATCTGACTATGAAAGATATTCCTCTATTAGCGGTGAACCATACGTATCAAGAAATGGGTTTATTTCCTAAAGCTATTGTCTCTGGTGGTACGGGCATTTACTACTCCGCAGATAATATTTGGATCATTGGTCGTCAACAAGATAAAAAGGGTACAGAAATTCAAGGGTATCACTTCGTAATTAATGTGGAGAAATCGCGATATGTTAAAGAAAAGTCTAAGATTCCTATCACTGTCAGTTGGGACGGTGGTGTACGTAATTTTTCTGGTTTACTCGATTGTGCTCTTGCCGGTGGTTATGTTAATAAACCTTCTAACGGTTGGTACGCTGCAGTTGATAGAGAAACTGGAGAGATCGGCTCGAAAGTCCGGTATGAACAAACTTTAGAAAAAGAATTCTGGGATCCAATCTTCGCTGAAACTGATTTTAAAGATTTTCTAAAAAAGCAGTATAGTATTGGCTACCAAGCACCGATAGATATGGACACAATTGTGGAAGAGGTATAAGAATGTACGAAGAAGAACAATTTAAGTTTACATATAATAAATTTATAGATTTAGCCAATAATCTCTTAGAAGAAAAAGTTGATGCCATGATGGTTGCTGCTGTTATGTCTACTATTGGTATGTCACTTTATAGAACTTCTTTATCTGAAGAAGATTATAATAAAATGGTAAAAACTATGTTTGATTTAAGGGTTGAAGTAAAAACTTTTAACCCTAGTGAAGTGTTACACTAAATGAAAGAGAATATAGATTATGAATTAGTCCCTAACTCCGACAGAGACGATCACTGGAATATCCGAATCCTAACCGGAGAATTTGTTGAAACTGTTATTAGTTTTGGTGCAATAAAGGTGGCCGAAGACGGCGAGCATTTAAATTTTGACTTTTCGGTGGATTATTCCCCTGTTGGTGATTCTTCTGATAATGTGGATTTACAACTCACCGCAGGTTCGATACTATTAGGCATAATAGAAAATTCAATAAAGGAAAGCGATGAACGCTAACATAGAGCAAACAGTCCTGCGCAATGTGCTTACTAACGAGAAGTTCATGCGTAAGGTTTTACCGTTTATAAAGCCTGAATATTTCGATGGTGTTTATAGGCAGCTATTTAAAGAGGTTGCTAAGTACGTCGCCAAATATAATAGATTGCCTACACAGGAATCTTTTAAAATCGAGGTAGACCAGTCTGATAAATTTAATGACGAACAATATCAACATGCTGTAGAGATTATTCCAAACATATTTGCAGTAGAAGCTATTGATGATAAATGGCTCTTTGATACTACCGAGAAGTGGTGTCAGGATCGTGCTGTGTACAATGCCATTATGGAGAGTATAAGTATCATCGACGGCAAACATAGTACGCTAACTAAAAACTCTTTACCTGATATACTTACAAAGGCACTGGCTGTTTCTTTTGATACGAATATCGGTCACGATTATATTGAGAACGTAGCTGACCGATATGACTTCTACCATGAGGACTCACCCCGAATCCCGTTTGATCTTGA
>Ga0070754_10000523_pt1 | contig 35347 bp, 46 predicted proteins | sample VirMetDEL_Sep_01_FD_75181 | JGI IMG/M metagenome (GOLD analysis project Ga0070754, IMG submission 75181) | Aqueous microbial communities from the Delaware River and Bay under freshwater to marine salinity gradient to study organic matter... | ecosystem: Environmental > Aquatic > Marine >...
CTCCTGATGCCATTTTTAAATTTTCATTCATCATTGACATCTCTTTATCAGAAGTTGCTCCTTTTCCTAAAAGAGTTTGCATCTGTTGCATTATTTCTTCTTTACTAGCCATTTTTAATTATCTCCTGTTGCATTTTAATTTGATTTTTTTCTCGCTCTAGTTGTAGTTCTAATTCAAGTTTTTTAACTTTCGCTTCAAGGTCTGCTGCAAGTTTTGCTTGTTCAATTTGCAGATCTTGCTTAGCTTCTGCTTCGTTGATTGCAAGTTTTTGTTGAGCTTTGGCTTGATCTGCTTGAATCTGTGCTTGTGTCCTTGCTTGAAGTGCTTGTGCTTCAAGTGCTGCGAGTTGTTGTGCATATTGTAATGGATTCTGTTGTTGCTGCTGCTGTGCTAATGCAGCCAATGGTTTAATTGCAGCCATCTGAGGAGATTGTGCTACAACCTCTGCTGCTCTCTGACTTATTTGCATGTCAAGTTCTGGACTTATATTCTCAAACTTAAATTTAGGATCAAGCAGATTTGGCAATGGTGCTAATGAAACTCCTATACTTGCCTGCATTCTCTGGCGATATAATAATGCTATATGCTCAGCAACGTGTGCAATTAATATTGGTTGCATAGCTTTTGCTCCAGGATTCCCTGCAAGCGATGGGTCTGAAAGAAACTGTAAATGAACTGCGATATGAGATTCATGATCCTGCTCAGGAAAAGCTCTTATTGGTTTACCATACATCGTGCTAAGGTTTTCATCTATTGGATCGAGTCTTGCTGCTTCTTCTGGAGCTTTTAATATCTCATCAACATTATTTATTCTTATAGCTTCATACATTCTTTTGTATGCTTCATATTGATCATGTAGCTGAGGTGCTGCTTGGCTCATCTGTAATATTGCCTGAGCTTGTGCGATTCTTTGTGCAGTGCTAAATATGTTCGGATCACTAACAGGAATAATGTCTATACGATCATCAAAGTCTGCAGCATATATTATTCCTGTTGCACCAGCCATAGAGAAATTACCAGACTCAGGTAAGTAAATTGCATTTAATTTTGATAATAATTTAAACTCTTGACCTTGTGAATAATGCAATCTTTTGTGTATAGCTGAAAATGATTTACTGCCTTGTTCAATTAAAGCAACAGTTGAGCCGACAGGTGCATTTGGATTTGCATCTCCGACATTTAGATCTGCAGTGCTTGCGAATCTGCGACCAGCATCAGCTATCGCATTCATTAAATTAAACAATGTACCACTTGGCTCTTTAAATGGTAAAGGCATTATTGCTTTATTTACATCGTCAACTGTGGCATCAAGATCAGCAAACTCTCCAGGATTGATTTGCATATCGCCACCTGTAACTCTGCCTTTTAATTTAAATCCACCTTGCATATTTGCAAATGCAGCGGAATCTAACAATGCTCTAAGAGATCCAGTTGCAGCTTTACCTAGTCCACCAATCATATGGAAAAGTCCAAAACCATAAAAGCCAGTTCCAGGAAGAAATTTATAACTTACAAACCAATCTCTTCTTTTTTGTTGCTCATCTTCTTGCATCCAGTTTCTGCGGATACTTACAATCTTTTCAGAATCATAGTCTATTGTAACAACATAAGGCAAGGCAACTGCATTCTCATCATCGTCATCTATGTTATCTATTCCTTCAAACGAATCATAAACATGCATCTCTAATAAAGTCATAACCTCATCAGAAGAGTCGCCATAAGGATCAACACCTTCAATCTCACTGCCTATATCTCCAGATGGATCAATATCATCTGATGAATATTTACTTGGTAGATACCAACCTGCTTTTACATATTTGTTAAAATCATTTCTTGGTATTCTGATCAGATGTGTATATCTTGATGATGTATATAAATCTTTGCTCTCTGGTGATACAATAAAGTCTTCTGCTTTTACAAACTGCGAACACTGTCTGTCTAAGTTTGCATCCCACCATACCTTTTTAAAAGTATGCCCAACCAAAGGCAACTGAAATAACATTTGATCCAGATCAGGGAAATACTCAGGCATCTCTTGAGTGATCTGATAATTCATATAGTCTTTGACTCTTCTGGCTTGCTCTTCTAGTTCTTCATTTGGCTCGCCAACAATAACTGTTTTAACTGGACCACCTGATGGATATAATTCTGCTATTGCTCTTGCATTAAATTGAGTTGCTGCTTCAGCAATCATAGGATGAACAACTGTGCTCAGACCTCTTGTTGCTCTTTGATTCTCTTCCTCTTGCTGACCACCTTCAGGATCTAATGTTTCAAGACCTTGTTTATATCTATGTTCCCATTCAGATCTTGCTTCTTTATCAGACTCATAACTACTGATCAGAGAGCCTGACTTTTCATCCAGCTCGTTCTTGCTAACTGACTCTGCTAGGTTTTCATCAAAAGCAGTTTTATCTTCTTCTACAATATCAAGACTAGGATCACCAATAAGAACTTCATCGTCATTTATCTTCTCTATTTGGAAGTCGTCAGCAGGCATACTTTCTGCGAATGGAATAACTGTTGGGGATTTAGCCATAGAATGTCATCCTTTTTTGAGGTTGCTCATTATCTTCATCATAATCAGTTGAATGTGTTATAAACCAACCTTTTCTTAATCTTAACCATGCTTGTGTACATGTGTCAACTATATCATCATTGTCGCCTGCAGGAAATGCTGCACATATATCTATTAAATTTTTAGCCCATTTTTTGTCAGAAGGAAAGTAAATTCTTCCATCTTCTAATAATGCACTGCTCGCGTGAGCTCTTGCTTCCTTGTCTCTATCAGGATTATAAGCCAAAACTGGTACACCTGCCATGCGCAAATCTTGTAGCAAACTTTGACCAGAAGCTTTCTTTTCTATCAGAACTGCATCTGGTTGCCAATCATCATAAGACTCCTGAGCAAGTTTTCTTAATTGAGGATATGTAACTCTATCATACCACATCTCAATAACAATAGCATTTACCTGCCCATCTTCTCTAAAGACTCCCCATGTTGTTCTAGCAGAATAAGAACTTTTTTCTTTTGTAGAAAATGCAGTATCGTAACTTTGTATTACATATTCAATATGTGGCAGTTCTTCTTTCTCCCATGGCACCCACCATTTGGATTTTAATATCCCACCACCTTTGGGCATTGGTCTCTGCTGCAATTGACCTGCACTTGCGTATGTCCCAAGACTCGTTTCAAGAGTCTCAAGAGTTTTCTCGTCCACTCTCTCTGGCCACAACAACTCACCTTCTTTCGTTCGAGGATCCCCAAATCCGAGAGTAGATCTTGTTGGTGTTGGATGTCCGACTTCATATCTTGCAGGTAAACATAGATGATCCCAAGCATTGTATTCATTCCCTAATATGTGGCCAGTGAGATCGTTCTCATGAACTCTCTGCATTATAATAATAAAGGCACCAGTCTTTGGATCATTCAATCTAGTCTGCATCGCTTGATCCCACCAGTCAAGAACACCTTGTCTAACTGTGGAAGATTCTGCTTCTCTTACATTGTGAGGATCATCAATAACTATTATATCACCACCTTCACCAGTCAATGCTCCATCTACAGATGTTGCGATTCTCTGACCAGTTTTATCATTCTCGAATCTTTGCTTTTGATTCTGATCAGATGTAAGATTATACATATCTCCAAAATAAGTTTTGTACCATTGACTGTCAATCAGTCTTCTGCACTTTACTGAATCCCTGATAGAAAGTGAACCAGCATAACTCGCAAACAAAAATCTTTTTTCTGGCTGGATGGTCCAAGTCCACGCAGGTAATGCAACAGCAACACTAATTGATTTCATATGCCTAGGAGGAATATTTATTATCAATCTTTTTATCTTGCCTTCAACAACAGCTTGAAGATGTTCACTGACAGCATCTATATGCCAGTTGTCATAGAAGTCTCGTCCTGGCTCAATCGCTTGCCATGAATTTCGAGTAAACTCCTTCAGCGATCTCTTCATCTTCTCTGCTCTCACTTGCGTCAATGACAGAGTGTTCAAGAACTCGCTCAATGGTGGTGAGGTCATTATCACTTATCCTAGTTATATCTATTATCTTTTTTTCTTCAACTTGTGCTTTGATCTCTACTGCTTTCAAATCAGGAACACATTTACCAAGTAAAGTTTTTGCAGCCATAACTCTTAATTCAGGATCTGCAGAAATCTTACCAACAGTTGATAACTCGCCACCATCATCTGAATAAACAGGAAAGATCTCTTTGCCTTGCATAACTTGCGCAAGGAATCCAACAGGATCTGCTTGTCCCATTATCCAGTTAATAGTTGTATGGTGATTCCATTTATATGGTCTTTCTCTTGCTGGCTTCTGATACTTCATTGGCTCAACTGATTTAAATTTGCCATTAAATTTCTCAGGTTGTATTGGTGGTCCATCTTTAACAGGTCTCTGCACCTGCACTTTCTTATTCTTTGTAGCCATGTTTTATTCCTTTAAACCTTATTTCCAGTGGTAAACTGATAAACTAACTGTCACAATTATTACTCTTTTTTAGAAAAAAGAAAAGCCAGAATTTATCTGGCTGATCTCAATAGGGGAGGAAACAATAGAAAGATATCCTTTTCTGATCAGAAAAGATAGTTTTAATTATCGTAATGTTGCATAAATTTTAATTTAGCAGAGACAACATGAACAATCCTCAACATATTTTTAACAGAAGATAATTTTGCTTCGGACTTCTCCTCTGATAATTGATCCCTTAATCTGATCAACTCTTTGTTAAGACCCTCCACTTCGTCTTTAATTTCTTTTATCAAAACCATTTGTGCAGTCCTCCGAATCATATAATTGTAATAGCTTTCTTGTATCATCTACTAACCATATAAAAAAGGGGAGCCATGCTCCCCAGTTATTAGAAATTATAATCATGAAATTTTAAAGGTTGTTCTCTTAAATAATGCCTGCCCATAATTGATTTATAAGAACCATCTTTTTGTAATCTTGCTCTGACTGAATTATTTGAACTATTGGAATTGTAATTATATTCTTGCTTATCTTGGTCTACACAGTGAGCAGAAAAACCTCCAGGAATAAATTCTTTTGGCTTTACAGTCTGAACTGTATCCATCTGCCTGACCTCAATAGTCTTTGGAGAAATAACTCTTACAATCTCGCAAGGTTGAATATCAGTATACATATGATTGTTACAATATTTATAGTCAACATCTGTCACATCTGAATAAACAATCACCTCATATCCTCTATCAGTAAGATATTTAAAACAAGGTAAAGTTTCGAAATCAAAATTAGTTCTGAACTCTTCAGCTTCATCATATGAATAGAAGCTCATAGCCATTGACTTAGAGGGATTGAAGTTATAACGTGTGCCATTATTAACTAGAAAATTATCAACAGCATAATTTGAAACTTCATTTGTTTCTGTATTCTTAATCTCAATAGTAACAGTAATAAAATATTTTTTAAGCATTTGTTTTTTCCTTTCTCAATGTCTTAATTATTTTTAATGCCTTAGTTAAATTAACATTTGTTTCTTTGCTATACTCTTCAGAATCGTTGAAAACAATTTCTGCGTAATCATCTAGAAGATTATGAATTAATTTAAGTTCATCGCTTTTCATTTTTATTCCTTTCTCAATTTATACAGATATCTTATCTTTTTTTTACAGGGAAGTAAACAATATTCGTAAAAAAGATATTCAATGAAAACAACAACTTAGAAAAATAGTTACCAGAGTCTGGGATACGTTTCCTTTAATCCATTAGATAGGAAACGCAGACTAACATCATGTTATAATTAAATAAAATCACTGACGAAACCAACGTTCCCACAATTCTCTAAATTTCAAACAATAAATTTTTTTCTTTAATTTTCTTTCTATATAAGATATAAGGTTAATAATATTTATTCAGAAAGGAAATGCAATGACAACAAGCAAACATAATTATGTTGAAAGACAAAAGAATAGAGATCTGATTCAGATAAGTAATCCACAATTAATTAGTGATATTAAAACAATACAAAAAGTTATATATGATAAAACAGGATTTGATGTAAGTCTTCAAAATGTTGTAAGCCATTTAGTAAAAAAATATATGGAGGAAAAATAAATGAAGATGCACAGATTAGAAAATTATGATGTTGATGGTTCACTGCGTGATTCTTGTGAGAGTACAAACATAAGAAATCTTATAAGCATTAGAGATTATATTCATGAGAGCGATAATTACACTGGCGATATTAAATCTAAAATAATATTTAATGGCAATAGAGATTTATTAAAACAATTCAATTCAGTTGCAAATAAATACATGCATAATAATAAATTGTATGAGTTTATATATCCAGATGGTGAAGTTGAATACATGATATTGACCAGAAAACAATATGTTGAAGAGTTAGCAAGATTAAAAGAAATACATGGCAAAAAATTAAAAACTATGGACATAGGGAAATATTTATCATAACAACAGTATTTGATAAATTCTTCTTTTAATTACTATAATAATAAGACATAATAATAAAAATACTGAGAAAGGACTTTAGAATGTCAAAAGTTTATGTGGTCAATCGACCAATAAAAAATAAGTTTGGATGGGTTCCAGATCTTACTGATGCTGCAAGATATGGAGCATTAGAAGTAATATTTGAAGCTAATGATAAGCCACAGTTTCTTCCTGGACCATCTATATATAAAGCAAGACAAATAATGAAAGATTTCTGTCCAGAGGATTATTTACTTTGGCCAGGAGGTGGAGATCCTATCGCTGTTATGATATGTTGTATGATAGCTGGCGAAAAAGCATCCACAGTAAGAGTGCTCCGATGGGAGCGAAATATGGAAGAGGGCGAAAGGGATAGACGCAAAGGATGGTACATGCCAGTCGCTCTTGAATTAAGAAAGGAAAAAGATGAGTATAAATCTGCTTGACGATGTAGCACCTGCATCAAATGAACTAGGTGCAATCGCTGATATGGCACAACAAATGTTTGATCTTGAAGAAGAGATTTCAATAATTGAATTGTCATTGAAGCACAAAAAGCAGGATCTCAATAAGTTGGCTAATCAAGACTTGCCTGATCTAATGCAAGAATTGAACATGAAAGACTTTACTCTTAACAATGGTGCTAAGGTTAAAGTTGAAGATGTTGTTTCAGCTTCTGTCCCATCACAAAGCTCTATTATAAGAGCCAAAGGCGATGACAAGGCAGAACTTGAAATTAGGCAACAGCAGTGTTTTGAATGGTTGCGTACTAATGGTGGTGCGGAATTAATTAAGAGCAATGTTGAGGTTCAATTTGGTCGTGATGAAGATGCTTTGTGCAATGAGTTCACTCAAGAACTTAAAAACAGATCACTTCATTACAAACGTGCAATAGGTGTTCACCCAGCAACTATTAATTCTTTTATTAAAGAAAAAATAGATAATGGACAGAACATCCCTCGCGATCTTTTTAAAATTTATGAAGGTCGCAGAGCCAAGATTAGGAAAGGATAAATATCATGGCAAATAATAAAGTAGCGAAAAAGGAGCAAGGCTCCAATATAGTTGATATCAGCTTACTATTAGAAGATGCTGAAACTGGTCACAATATGTCAAATGATGACATGATGATACCAAGATTGAGGATTCTACAAACTGGATCCCCTCAAGTAAATAAAAGAGAAGGGCAATATGTTGAAGGTGCTGAGGCAGGTCATATATTTGATTCTGTATCAAACAAAGCATATGATGGTGAAGCTGGACTTACAGTTGTTCCAGTAAGTTATCGCACAACATTCATAGAGTGGAAAGCTGATAGGAAAGGTTTGGTCGCTGATCATGGTAACAAACCAGAATTATTAAATAATTGCACTCAAAGTGAAAAAGGAAAATATTTTACACCAGAGGGAAATGAAATGGTTCGCTCTGCAGAGTATTTTGTTTATGTTGTAGCTGAGGATGGTAGTTATACACCAGCACTTATTTCAATGGCAAGTTCTGGATTAAAGAAATCTCGTCGTTGGAACTCTATGATTAATCGTTTACAGATACCTCATCCAAATGGTAGTGGTACGATTAATCCTGCAATGTTTTGGACTGCTTATAAAATATTCTCAGTGCCAGAAAGTAACGATGATGGTTCATGGTTCAATTGGGAGATTGAAATGTTATACGATGCCAAATCTGGTGGTGTAATAGATAACCTTGAGAATGGTACACAACTTTATCTTGAAGCAAGATCTTTTAAAAAGAAAATTGCTGAAGGTGATGTTAAAGTATCTCCAGAAACTGAGACATCTTCTGAAGAAGATTCATTCTAATTAGTCTGCTTAATCCAGACTAACAGTGAGCCACTCCCCCAAGAGTTAAGTTTTTTTGGGGTTTAGTGGGCTTAACTCTTACAGTGGCTCACGTCTTTTCAGAAAGGAAATATATGTCTGACCTTACAAAAAGATTTATGAAATTATTTAATGGCTATGAATATGCTCATGGCCAATACAGAGTTCAAAAAGAAGAAGCAGATGGTAAAATGTCTGGTCGTGCGATTACGATGAGCGAACCAGCAAGTCAAAAAAACTTTGAAGAACATTTAAGAGGTGGCGAATATATTCTTGGCATAATAATGCTGAAGCAAAACAACTCATGTAATTTTGGAGTGGTTGATGTAGATATTCGTGGCGATGTAAAGTTAAATGAATCTCTTGAGAGTCTTGAAAAGAAAATTAGAGATACACCACTTGTACTCTGCAGAAGTAAATCTGGTGGTGCTCATTTATATTTATTCTGTGAACCTGCAATTGCTGCAATTGATATGGTAAGTAAGTTAAACGAGTTTGCCGCACAATTAGGTTATGGTGGTGCAGAAATATTCCCAAAGCAAATTAGCAGAGCCAATGAACGTGATAGAGGAAACTGGATTAATCTTTGCTATTGGGATGGGGATAAAAGTGAAAGGCATGCAATACACAAAGGCAAAAAATTAAATTTATCTGAATTTATTAATCTGGCTGAAAAGAAAAGAACAACATTTGAAAAATTAGAATCATATACACCAAAGCTAGTTGAAACATTTAATGATGGTCCTCCGTGTTTACAACACATACTGACGATGGGTTTTCCTGAAGGTGGTCGCAATATATCACTATTTAATGTTGGTGTGTATTATCGCAAAAAGAATCCAGACGATTGGCAAGAAGATTTAATGAAGTTTAATTATGAGCATGTATCTGAACCATTGCCTGCATCAGAGGTAAATGGTCTTGTTAAAGCAGTCAGCAAAAAAGATTATGCATATACTTGTAAACAAACACCAATATGTAACTATTGTGAAAAGTCTAAATGTATGAAAAGAGACTATGGAGTTGGGAGCATAGGTGGTGGTGGAGCGTCCATTGAGGTTGATGCCATAACTAAATATGAAACTGAAAATAGATCATCAGTAAGATGGTATATTGAAATGCAAGGAGAAAGAATAGAAATAACAACTCAACAATTACTTGATCAGAAACAGTTACAAAAGATATGTGTAGAAAAATTAAATAAGTGCCCAAGCACTATGCCTGCACAAAGATGGGAGCAAAGGATAAATGAATTACTAAGCACAGTTGAAGTTGTACAAGATCCAGACGATGCTAGTCCTCAAGGTCAGTTTGAAAAGATTCTCGATTTATTTGTTACTGGAAAAGTACAAGCACGTCAAAAAGATGAGATAATGAATGGCAAGCCATGGCATAGTTCTGACGAGGGCAAAGTTTATTTTAGGTCAGAAGATTTATTTATATTTCTTGAAGCAAGAAGATTTAGATATCCATCTCAACATCAAGTGTGGTCTTGGTTAAGGAACTTGGGTGGTGATAGAAAAGCATTTAGAATTAAATCAAAGCCAGTTAAAGTATGGTCAGTGCCATCGCCAGACTTTTATGACGATGAAGACTTAACGATACCATCAAGTGTTGAGGAGGACTTTTGATGCTATGTGTAAAATGCAAGACTGGCAAAACAAGTGTTGAAGATAGTCGTTTGATTATTTACCAACAAAAAGGTGAATTTGCAGGAACATCAACTATTAAAAGGAAAAGAGTATGTTTAGTCTGTAAACATATATTTAGGACAAATGAAATTCCAATTGAAGCGAAGATCCCAAACTTAAAAGTAATTGAAAAGAAAAATAAAACTAAATTAAATCCAAAAACTTTTAAAAATTTAAGTGATGAGGAGCTTGAAAAGATGTACATGAATGGTGAGTTTGATGACTAGGCATGTTGAACTAATACTTGGTCCTCCAGGAACAGGAAAGACAACAACATTACTAAATATAGTCCAATCTGCTATTGGTCGTGGTATACCACCAGAAAGAATAGCATATCTTGCTTTTACTCGTAAAGCTGCATACGAAGCACAAGAAAGAGCAATGGTTCAGTTTAACTTTGATGAAAATAGATTTCCATATTTTAGAACTTTGCATTCACTTGCTTTTAAACAATTAGGAATGCAAAGAGATGAAGTTATGACTAACACTCATTATCGTAAATTTGGCAAAGCTCTCGGTGTTGAGTTTAGAGGAATATATGATGAGGATTTAGGTTTACACACTGGCGATGGTCTTGGGGATAAATGTTCAAGACTTGAGTCTCTGGCCAGAGTAGGCATTCGTACAATTGAAGACCAATATAATATTACACAAGTAAATGATTTGACTTTACATGCAGTGAAACAATACCACCATTCATTAATGAAGTATAAAAAAGAAAATGGTTTATATGATTTTACAGATATGCTTGAAAGTTATGAATCAACTTTACCAATAGATATTTGTATAATAGATGAAGCACAAGATTTATCTTCTTTACAATATAAAATGGCTATAAGAGCAAGTTTGTCTGCCAGTGAGGTTTATATAGCTGGGGATGATGATCAAGCCATATTTGGTTGGGCTGGGGCAGATATAACTAAATTTTTGAGTTTAAAAGGTAAAAAAAGAATATTGCCAAAAAGTTATAGAATACCATCATCAGTTCATAGTCTTGCTGGAGATGTTGTAAAAAGAATAAAAAATAGGTATCCAAAAGAGTGGCAACCAAGAGATGAAAAAGGTTCAGTAGAATATGTAGTAAGTGAACAAGACATAGATTTTTCTGCTGAAGGAACATGGATGCTTTTAAGCAGGAGTAAATATTTATTAAATAGATACAAACAAGCAGTTCGCCAGCAGGGATTTGCTTACAACATATATGGTAAAAGTTCTCTTGACAGCGAAGAAACTCGTGCTATAATAAGTTGGGAGAAAATGAGAAAAGGCGAATCAATATCAAATCATGAAGCAAAAAATATTATAAACTTTTTAGGATTTAAAGTTAAAATTGAGAAGCTAGAAAAATATTTTATTAACGATATTGGTCTGCCATCTGACGCAAAACAGTATGATTGGATGAAAGTTTTAAAAGGTATAGCACCAGACGAGAGAGAATATTTAAGATCATGTTTAAGGAATGGAGAAAAATTTAGTAGCAAACCAAGAATAACTATATCTACAATTCATCAATCAAAAGGTGGTGAAGCAGATAACCTAGTGCTATTAACAGATATGGGAAAGTTATCTTGGGAAAATTTAGGTGGGGATGAGGAAAACAGAGTTTGGTATGTTGCTTTGACTAGAACAAAACAAAACTTATTTTTGGTCAGACCTAGAGGTCTTCGATACTTTGAAGTATAGTGTTGAAAAAGCTGAATTAAAAAAAAGTTTCTTTTTTGCTTTACTTTTGTATTGAAAAGAGAGATAACATATTTATAAGCTGAATTGTTCGGCTTATATTTAGAAAGGAAATAAAATGACTATATATATATTTGATAATAAAACTTATAAGACTAAATCTTTTGCTTCAAGGAAGCAAACTCAAAGTTATGGCAATGGTTTCATTGTTGCCAGCACTCCTACAGAATTAGCTAATAATGATAATACAACTCTTCAAAAATTAGTTAACATCTTTAATAATCTTAGTGGCGATCAAACTAAAAAGTTTCCAGATAAAATAACTGGTGCCAAAAGAATATTTTCTAAATTACTTTCAATTGCTCCTGAAAAAGGTTGGACTCCAGGAATGGATGAAAAGCTAGTCTCAGACTCTGTTCCATCAAAACCTAAAAAAGTTGCGTCACAAGAAACTACTAAAGGCAGATTTGCTGGTAAGATGATTCGGTGTAATGTAACTGAGAATCCTAGAAGAGAAGCAACTAAAGGTTTTCATTCAATGGGCATACTTATTAATGCCAGTGGGGATATTCCTTATGAAGAGTATATTGCTCTCGGAGGTCGCAGACAAGACCTTGCTTGGGATCTTGATAAAGGTTATGTTCTTGTTGAGGATAAGTTTAATGATTAGAGTTCTGGCTCTAATCTCTGTTGGGGTGCTTTCTGCTTGTAGTAGTGGCACTCCCAATACAAAGCTAATTGTCGAGGAGGAGATGAACATCATGGATCGGCAAGAAGTTATAAACGCAATTGAAGATTGTAAAAGTGTAAATCTAAGACCTGTTATGTTCTATGGTCGTAGAAAAATCAATGGTCAAATGATCCCAGTTGTAGTAGATATAACTTGCGGACCAAAGTCAGGAGTTTAATATGATGCAACTTACAGATGCTCAGATGCTCTTAAATAATATTATGTCTTGTGCTGAAAAAGATCCAAAAGACTTGACACTTTATTATATTATGAAAAAGTATGATGATGATATTCCTTTTCCAGACCCAAAGACTGGTAAAAGAATGCCTACTAAGAAAAAAGTATTAAAGCATTTTGTTGCAGAATGTAATCAGAATATTCGTGCTTGGCAGGCAATCATAACTAGGATTAATAATTTTCAAGGAGTATTTAAAGATGACAACTAAACTAGATAGTAATGAATTGAGATTAATTCTTAGTGTTTTAGATTCTTGTTCTTACCCAATAGAACCAACCAGAGAACCAGCGACAACTACTCATGCTCTGGCTGTAAGAGTAACAAGAAAGATTAAAAAAATTTTAAAGGAACTAAAATGATTATTTATGGAGCAGGTCTGGCAGGACTTTTATCAGGAAATATATTAAGGAAATATCATCCTAAGATTTATGAATCTCAGAGCGAGCTTCCTAATAATCATTCAGCTTTATTAAGATTTAGAACAAGTGATGTAGGCACTGCTTGTTCTATTCCATTTAAAAAAGTAAGTGTTACAAAAGGTATTAAATCTGAGAAAGGTTTGATAACAGAGCCAAACTTATATTATAGCAATATGTATTCTCAAAAGGTTACAAATTCAGTATTGAGTCGCTCTATAGATAATTTAAAACCTGTTGAAAGATATATTGCTCCAGGGAATATAATAAGTCAGATGGCAAGTGATTGCAATATAGTTTATGATTATAAAGTAAATGGATTAGATATTATTGAAAACAGAGAAAGAGAACCATTAATATCTACACTGCCTATGCCTACATTAATGAAAATAGTTCAATGGAAAGATATACCAGAATTTCCTTATCAAGAGATATGGACTCAAAAAGCTATTATTGATTCTCCAGAAGTTGATATACATCAAACTGTTTATTACCCAGACCCAAATGTTAAGCATTACAGAATATCTGTAATAGGAAATATTGTAATATCTGAATCAATAGAAAAGCCAGATGCAAGTGCTGGTTCTCATATTATGTCAGCATTATATGATGACTTTGGTTTCCGTGCAAATAAGTTAGTAGGTCTTGAAGAGTCTTATCAGAAATATGGTAAGATAAGACCAATCAATGAAAAGTTAAGAAAAGATTTTATTTATGAAATGACTAGTAAATATAACATATATTCTATTGGTCGTTTTGCTACATGGAGACAATTATTACTTGATGATGTTGTTAATAATATACAATTGATAGAGAAATTTATTAATACAAATTCAAACTATGAGAAGTGGATGCATAAAAATGGAGCATAGAGTTCTAGCCAAGTTGGCACTTGACAGAGATATAGGTATTCTTAAAACACCTATATCTGGAATTACAATAGGTATTGGAGAAAGTGGTGAAAAGAAATCATTAGCAGATATGTATCTTGGATTACCAAACTGGAACTTTCCTAAAAACCCAATACCAACGACTGATGGTAAGGTATCAATGATGCATTGTTACCACTTCCTCGAGCACCTAACAGGCGAGGATGCTATATTATTTTTAAAAGAAGTTCAAAGAGTTTTAATGTATGGTGGTATATTCCAATATGGTGTACCATATTACACATCAGAATTAGCATATCAAGATCTTACTCACAAATCCTTTTGGACAGAGTCATCATTTAAAATGCTAATGAATAACCCATATTATGATCCAGAAACAACGGGATTTAAATGGGAACTAGAACTACAATCACAATGTATAATCGGAGTGGTTGGAAGAAATTTAATGTTAATAGGTCAATTAATAAAGAAAGGAAAAGATCAATGAAAGTTAAATTAATTAATGCGACCAGCGACGCAGTCAATCTATTGCTGTTTACTAAAAATACAAGGTTAATGAATGAGGACGATTCTTATTCTAAAATATCAGCATGGTCTGAAGAAGCTAAGCAAAAAGAATTAGACTACATGCTTAATACTATAAAATCATCTTGGGAGTTTATTGATTACACTTTTGATATAAGAGATGTATCAAGAGGATTCACTCATCAGTTTGTAAGGACTCGTCAAGCATCATATGCCCAGCAGTCTCAAAGGACTGTAGATATGGCAGGATTTGATTATTATGTCCCAGAAGCAATAGCTAATAATGAAGCAGCAAAAATGATTTACGACCAGACTATGGAAGTAATAAATATGAGATACCAGCAGATGAGAGAGATGGGTGTTGCTGCAGAAGATGCTCGTGGAGTTTTACCAACAAATATTTATACTAATATTGTTGCTAAGTTTAATCTAAGGACTTTACATGAGATGGCTAAGAGTAGATTAAGCCCAAGAGCTCAAGGTGAATATCGTGAAGTTTTCAAAGGCATGGTTGACGCAGTAGTAAAAGAGCATCCATGGGCAGAGCCATTTTTAACTCCAAAGGAGTGGGCTGCACCATCAATGGCTAAATCTTTAAATTAAAACTTTTAATATTAGTTTTAATTATTATAATAAATTTATATTTTAGAAAGGAAAATTAATGAATATATTTATGTTAGATAGAGACCCAAGAGTCGCTGCAAATATGCACTGTGATAAGCATGTTGTTAAGATGATACTTGAAACTGCACAATTACTTTGTACTGCTCATAGAGTTTTGGATGGTGACCAATGGGCTGATGAAACTGGTTTATATAAAACTGCTTTTAAAAATCATCCTTGTGCTGTTTGGGTAAGAGATTGTGTTCCTAATTATGTATGGGCATATCAATTATTTTTAGGTTTACTTGAAGAATATTTTATAAGATATGGTAAGGTTCACTCTTGTAAAAAATTAGAGGAGTGGCTTTATTTTCAACCAGATAATATGAAAAGGTTTTCTTGGGAATTACACCTCGATCACAATCAACCTATAAGGCATCGTGCAGTTACAACTGTTCCTCAGTGTATGCCAGACCAATATAAATGTGATGATCCAGTTCAGGCATATAGAAATTATTACAATGGTGAAAAATTAGGTTTTGCTATTTGGAAAAGTTCGGAGGTGCCATCATGGATAAACGTATAATAATCAGCGATCTGGATGGTACAATATCAAACTATGAAAAGAGAGCTCATTTTTACAATAGTAAAAATTATTATGAATTTAATAAAGCAGGAATAGAAGATACTCCTATTGAAAGTGTTTGTAATATTCTTAGGAATCTAAAAGACGATGATACTGATATTGTTATAATGACTGCTCGTGATGAGTATCACAGACATGCAACTTTAGAGTGGTTGAAGATTTACGATATACCATGTGATAAATTAATCATGAGGAAAAGTGAAGATAATCGTTATGATGATGAAGTTAAAGAATCTCTATTTAAAGATAATTTTAAATCGTCTCAAATATGGTTTGTTTTAGAGGATAGAAGAATATGTGTAGATATGTGGAGGAAATTAGGATTAACCTGCTTACAACCTAGAGATGGAGACTTTTAATGGATATTAGGATTATTGGTAACGACATCGAACTAGGTGGAGAAAAGGTTGCTAGAATATTTGATGTAAGAGCAACTTTAAGGTCAGAACTTGAGTCTCTGATCAATAAAGCTGATACTTATGATGAGGAAATTAAAAAAGCATATGATAGAGGTCATGATGATGGAACAGAAGAAGAAGCTGGTAAAAGAGACGATTGAATCTAAAAAGAGAGCATCATATCTTTCATTCTTTGAAGATGGTGTTACAGATGCTATCTGTGAAGGTGAGAAAGATCCTGATAAAACTTTTTCTCACTATTATAAAAAAGGTTATGATTGTGGAACTCGTGCATATGCAAAATTATTAAAAAAGGAGTATCAAGTTGAGTAAAAGTAAAAAACCAAATCCTGCATCAAATATAAGAGAAGCATTAAAAACATTTGAGCAAAGAGGAAAAGCATATGGCAACTCTTATAATCAATATGGGGAAGTTATGAAAGTTTTATTTCCTAATGGTATTGAATTAAAAACAGTTGATGATTTTAATCGCATGGGTCTTTTAAATATGATTGTTAGTAAGTTAATTAGATATTCAAATCAATGGGAAACTAAACACAAAGACTCAATGCACGATTTGGGAGTTTATTCATTTATGTTGGAGTCATATGATGATAGTATTCGATCTTGAGACCACTGGTCTTCCAAAAGCTGAAGGATCTGATTTAGATATACAACCAAGGATTATAGAGTTAGGTGCTATAAAACTTGATAAGGATCTTAAAGAAATAGATAGATTAGAATTTTTTTGTAATCCTGGACATCCACTAGATCCTATAATTACAAAAATTACTAAAATAACAGATGATGTATTAAAAGATGAAAAACCTTTTATAGCATATTACTCTAAACTTTGTGAATTCTTTTTAGGAGAGGAATGTCTTGTTGCTCATAATTTAGCTTTTGATAGAAAGATATTAAAATTTGAATTAGAAAGAAATGATAAGCTGACTAAATTTCCATGGCCACCAAATCATATATGCACAGTTGAAGTGGGTCAAGCAGTTTGGGGAAAGATGAAAAAACTCGGAGATATATATGAAGAGTTATTTGGTAAAAAGATTGATGGTGCACATAGGTCTTTAGTTGATGTTGAAGCTACAGTTGAGATTATTAAATGGTACAAAAAAGAAGGACATATGTAATGACTTCCAGCGAAATAGATAATGAGATAGAGAAGACAATCAAAATATGGGAGTCAAGTTTTACAGTGTCGCCACTTGATCAACTAGCAAAATTTCAAATAAAAAGCGATATTATTAGAATGATTATGAAAGTGAGGGAGGAAAGTTGATAAATGTTAGAACAAGAACAGAATACTCGTTTAGGAAATCATATGGTCCGATATCTAAAATTATCGAATCATGTCAAGAAGATACTATTGGTATATGTGACACTGGCACTTGGGGGCATGTTTCTTTTAACAACGCATGCAAAAAGTCAGGAAAGAAACCATTGTTCGGAACTGAAATCGCAGTCGTATCAGACCCATTCGATAGATCAAAGCAACCAGCAAATCAAATGTCTTTCATCGCAAAAAATAATTCAGGACTCGAAGAAATATATAAACTCGTCACAGACTCAACTAGTCTTCAGCGATTTTACTATTTCCCTCGTCTTGGGTATTCTGAGCTCTTTGATATATCAGACAATGTTATAATATTAAGTGGAACTCACCCAGAGTGGGGAATGTTACCTCTGAGCAAAAAAGATAATCTTTATATAGAGATTAATCCTATGAGCACTCGTAAATCTCTTGAGTTTGCAAATCAGAAGGGATTTAGAACTATAGCAACAAGTGATAATTATTATCCAAAAGTTATTGATAAAAAAGCATATGAAGTTCTTGTTGGAAGGAATAGGACAGATAGAACTGCACCAATGCACATATTAAATGAATGGGAACTTAAAGATTGTGTTCCTTGGATACCAGATGATTCTTTTAAAAATACTTATTTATTAGCCGACCAGTGCAATGTTGATTTACCAGTAGCACAAATGATTTCATTTCACTCAGATAAAACTCTAAGGAAATTGTGTGAAGAGGGAGCACCAGCAAGGAATATAGATTTAAAAGATAAAATTTATTCTGCAAGATTGACAAGAGAAATAGATATGATTGCAGATAAAAAGTTTGAGGATTATTTTTTTGTTATAGCTGATATGATTAATTATGCAAAAAAGCATATGCTGGTTGGTCCAGCAAGAGGATCATCAGCAGGATCATTAGTATGTTATTTAACTGGAATTACTGATATAGATCCGATAAGGCATAATTTATTGTTTGAAAGATTTATAGATATAACTCGCGAAGATTTACCAGATATAGATATTGACTTTCAAGATGATAGACGTGAGATGGTTATACAATATTTAATAGAAAAATATGGTTTAGAAAAAGTTGCCCATCTAGGAACAGTTTCTCGTTATAAAGCCAAAAGCACTATAACAGAAGTTGCCAAAGAACTAGGAATACCAGCATGGGAAGTAAATGATTTAAAAGGTGCTATTATTGAAAGAAGTTCTGGTGATGCTCGTGCTGCGATGTGCATCATGGATACATTTAATGATCTTGAAGTTGGTAAGCAAGTCCTTGCTAAATATCCTCAAATGAAAATAGCATCGACTATGGAGAATCATGCTAGGCATACTGGTGTTCATGCTGCAGGAATAATAGTAACAGAAGAGCCAGTGCATAAATATTGTTCAGTTAACAATCAATCTGGTGCAGCACAAATAGATAAAAAAGATGCAGAAGATTTAAACTTACTTAAAATAGATGCATTAGGTTTAAGGACTTTATCTGTATTGCAAGATATTTTGGATCAAGTTGGCTGGGAACGAGAAAAATTAATAAATTATAGATTAGATGATGAAAAAGCATTCAAGATATTAAATGATGAGAAATATGCAGGAATATTTCAATTTGAAGGATATGCTCTTCAATCATTAACTAGACAAATGAAAATAGCTGATTTTGAGGACGTTGCTTCAATTACTGCTTTGGCTCGTCCTGGACCACTTAACTCTGGAGGAACAACTCAATATATAAAAAGAAGAGTTGGGGAAAGTCCTACAGAATATTTGCATCCCTTAACAAAAGAAATAACAGAAGTTACATTTGGTGTTGTAGTTTACCAAGAGCAAGTCATGAACATAGCCAGAGATGTTGGCAAACTAAGTTGGGAGGACGTTTCTCAATTAAGGAAAGCTATGAGTAAAAGTTATGGTGAAGAGTTCTTTGATAGGTATTGGCAAAGGTTTAAAGTTGGTGCAGAACAGAATGGTATTGAAGAAGACCAAGCATTAAATATATGGAAAAATATTAATACAATGGGATCATGGGCATTCAATAGAAGTCATGCAATAGCATATGGAATGGTCAGTTATTGGTGTTGTGTGTTAAAAAGTAAGTTCCCACTTGAGTTTGCTGCTGCATGTTTAAGAAATGTAAGAGATGATGAGCAAGGTGTAAGACTTTTAAGAGAAGTTGTAAAAGAGGGATTAGTTTACAAACCATATGATAAATATAAATCTAAAATAAATTGGTCTGTGCAAAATGGTGAACTCATAGGTGGTTTAATAGGTATAAAAGGTGTTGGTCCAAAACTTGCTGAAGACATAATTAATCGTAGAAATTTACAGCAACCTTTAACTCCAAGGCAAGATCGTCTTTTAAACGAGGGAGGAACACCATACGACGATATATTTGAATGTGAACGCAGGTTTGGACATATTAAGAAAGATCCAGCTTCTCACAACATTAAATCGGATATAATAGATATAGACACACTTGAAGCTGATAATCCTGGAGTATATGTATTTTTTGGCAAGTTAAAAGAGAAAAATTTAAGAGACTTAAATGAAACTGTCAACCTAGCAAAAAGAGGTGGTCGCATAGCAGAAACTCACAATCTATGGCTGAATATGACATTTGAAGATGACACTGGTCCAATTATAAGTACAATAGATAGATTTAAATATCCTAAGATGGGCAAACCTATAGTTGAGGATGGAAGATTGAATGATTGGTATCTTGTAAAAGGAACTCTAAGAAAAGGTTTCCGAAAGATATATATTGATAAGATTCGCAAGTTAAGTTAAACACTTGATTTATATGAATTAAAAAAAAGTTTCTTTTTTGCTTTACTTCTGACCAGAAAAGAGAGATACTTCCTTATAGATTGAGAAAGGAAATTAAATGCAAAATCTTAAACATACTCCAGAGCAAAGAAAAGTTACTTGTGTATATGGTAACAAAAGAAAAACATGGTGTGGTCCATACGCAGTCGCAGTTGTTACTGGTCTTCAATATGAGGACACTTATAAATCTCTTAAGAAGATAAGAGGTAAAAGGTCAACAGCAGGTGTTACTATGAAGAATATGATGACTGCTTGTTCTAAGTTTAGTGTCAAAACAGAAAGAACTAAACTTGAGAAAAGAAAAAAGTTAAATAATTTTCTTAGAGATAACCTTGCTGCGAATAAAGTTTACATCGTCGAGATAACAAGGCATGTTATAGTAGTTGATACTAGAGATTGTCAGACTATTGATAATCAATCTTTGAAGTGGGAAGATATGTATTCAACTAAGCATAAGAATAAATTGGTTCGTTCATTTGTTGAGATAAAGAATCCTAAATTTGATCCTATGCATGATAATATGGATTTTAGGTTTACAGAGCAACTTGCAGCTCAAGGTTAAAAATGTAAGGTCTAATCCTACATGGGCTGTTATTTACAGCCTGTGTATGGGTCTTAAAACAAGTCGTTTTTTATTAGAAAGGGATATTATGGAGAACTCAAATCAATACGACGAATATTTAGCAAGTCATGTAAAGCATTATATGGTTACAGAATTTCTAGGCAGAGGGAAATATGAAAAGACTGCTTTCAACTCTCTTCAGGATGCTCGTGGTTACCAAAGCCAAGTAAAAGTAAAACGACCTAATGCTAGGATTGCTGTATATGGTATTTCATTCCCACCACACTCCCATTCTAAAGATGGAATAAACATCATTATCTGATCAGATATAAGTGTTATGATAAAAATAAAATCAATAAATATTTGTAAGTATATGTTTTTAATGAATATTTTTTTATGTTTCTTGCTTTACTTATTGATCAAAAAGAGATAAGATACTTACATAATTGAGAAAGGAAAAAATTATGAACATTGATACAGCGATTTTTATGCAGAACGAAAAGATTAGAAGATTCCCAAATAGCATTGAAGCAAAAAAAGCAAAGTTTTATGATGATAATGGATATCTTATAAATAAACTTATGGATATAAAACATTGGAATACTTTTGCTGCTAGTCTTATTGAGCAGTATAATTCTAAAGGAACTCTTTCTGAAGGTCAAATTTTTTCAGCTTCTGCGATGATTATGAAGATTGATAATAATGCTGAGGAAAGAGCTGCAAAATCAGCAGAGCAGAAAAAGAATATGATATCTATTGATATCTCTAAAATTTTAGCTATCCTTGATAAGACTGAAGGTCTTGAGAGAAGATATTCTAATGGTCGTGAATTTGTTACTAAAAAAGTTCAGTTTCCTAAAGTTCGTGTTGGCGATTTAGTTTTCTCTAAAGCATCTGATTCTTCAAAAAATGCTGGTGCTGTTTATATCAAGTATCAGAAAGAATATATTGGTAAGGTGCTTGGTGGTTATTACTTACCTGTTAATTCTCCTTGTGATGAGGTTATCTCAGAAATAAAAAAGATCTGTAAAGATCCTCTTGATTCTGCTATTGCTTATGGTAAAAGAACTGGCAACTGTGCAGTTTGCTCTAGAGATTTAACTAGGCATGATAGCATTGATCGTGGCATTGGTCCGATATGTGCTGAAAGATTAGGGATCTTATAATGAAGATTTCTAAATCACCATTTGGTAAATACTGCGTCATCAAGAGCGATCTTGGTGGCGATACATTTCAAAAACTTTCTGGACTTCCTGGATATAAAAAGTGGGTCGGCAGGGATATGCTTTTTGATCCGACTGGTGCAAGTATATCTTATATAAATAATAATTTCCCAGAAGTAGAATGGTCTGAAGATACTCAATCAATAGTAGATAAATATATTGAATCTTTAAAACAAGCTCAAGAAACAAGAGAGCATAAAGTTAAAGATTTACCATCAAATGATGATTTTAAATTTAAAACAAAACCTTTTGATCACCAAAGGAAAGCATTCTATCTTTCTCGCGATAAGCAATCATTTGCTTTATTAATGGAGCAAGGCACTGGTAAGACTAAAGTTATTATTGATAATGCTGCATATTTATATGCTAATAATAAGATAACTGCTCTTGTTGTTATTGCTCCTAATGGTGTACATCGTAATTGGCTATCAACTGAAGTTCCTGCTCATATGCCAGATTGGTGTCCAATGAAGTCAGTATTTTACCAATCAAGCATATCTAAGAAAAAGCAAGATGAAAGATTCGATGAGGTTTTAGGTGCTAATGATTGTTTAAAAGTATTTGCTTTTAATGTTGAGGCATTTGTTAGTAACACAGCAGTATTTTATATGAACAAAATATTGATAAGTAATAATGTTATGCTTGTTGTTGATGAAAGCTCTAGAATAAAGACTCCTGGAGCAAAAAGAACTAAAATAATAACGAAGTTTGCCAAGCATGCAAAATATCGCAGGATAATGACTGGGACTCCAGTAACAAAAGGACCAGAGGACGTTTACACTCAATTTAAGTTTTTAGATGCAAATATATTAGGTTATGAAAGTTTTTACTCTTTTAGAGCAAGGTATTGCGTTATGGGTGGTTTTGAAAACAGACAGATAGTATCTTATCAAAATACTGAAGAATTAATAAATAGCATTGAAGGAAGTTCTTATAGAGTTCTTAAAAAAGATTGTTTAGATCTGCCTTCAAAGATATACCAGAGACATTATGTTGAATTATCTCCTAAGCAGAGAAAAATTTATAATGATATGAAAAAGAATTTTATTACAGAACTTGAAGGTGAGTCTGTATCTGCACCAGAAGCAATAACTCGTCTATTGAGACTTCAACAGATACTGTGTGGTTGGTTTCCAACAGAGGACAAAGTTATTCCGATAGATACTAAAAATGTAAGATTAGAAGCATTAAAAGAAGTATTGTCCGATATTGACTCCAAAGTAATTATATGGGCACGATTTAAAGCCGATTTAAGAGCCATACAAGGCATGTTAGGAGATTCTGCAGTAGCTTACCACGGAGATATAACAAACGATCTTAGAGAGGTTGCTGTACAAAGATTCCAAAACGATCCTAAAATTAAATATTTCATAGGTCAGCCACAGTCTGGAGGAATAGGTTTAACTCTAACTGCTGCAAATTATGCAATATATTATTCTAATAGTTTCGATTTAGAAACAAGACTTCAATCAGAAGATAGATGCCATAGAATCGGAACTACTAAAAATGTAACATACATTGATTTAGAATCTCCAAAGACTATTGATACTAAAATTATAAGAGCATTGCGAGATAAAAAGAATCTTGCTGATTATATTAACAAAGATCCAGTTTCATTATTTTTAACTGAAGAGGAAGAGTAGATGAGTGAAAACAACTTTTGGGTATTATTAAGAGTTTCTTTAAAATTAAAAATGTACAGAGTAGAAAATAGAGTTGCTCAAGGTATGCCAGATGTTCATTATTTAAAAAATGGTAAGTCTGGCTGGATAGAATTAAAATATATGCCTAATTGGAATCCAAGAAGAGTTTCTATAGGATTAAGAAAAAATCAGGTCTTTTGGTTAAAAGAGTATGATGAGAATAAAGGTCGATGCTGGATTCTTGTTAGAATCGGTCGTGATTTTATAGGATTAATTGATGGGAAGAATGCTGATAAATTATTCAAAAGACCTAGCAAAAAAGATTTTTATGAAATGTTATCATGGAGCAAAAGAGGAAATATGAAAAACGAAGACTGGCAAGATCTGGCCAATAACATAGCTTGTTAATTTATTTCGCTATGCTTCTTAAACTTTCCATAACAGAATCAATACTAGGTTCTTTGCCATTAGGATTTAAAATACATCTAAATTTCCTTACACAACCAATACTCATATCTTGGAATGACAACTCAAATGTTTTGTTAGCACCTTGATATATACAAGCAACTTTGTCTTTATATGTTTTTTGTTTTTTCAATCTGCATAATGTAAGTTTAGGTGGTTGTATTATGCCTTGATTAATTTTTTGTTGCCTTGTGTAATCTTTAGGTTTGTATTTATAACTGTCTGCATAAGATTTAAATGCAAGCACTACACATATTCCTAATACAGCTATAACACAAAATATTATACCCATAGTTTGCAAAGTATCTATTATTTCTTTTTGTTGTTGTCTTTTTTCAACTCTTTTCAATCTGCTTGCTTCTTTCGCTTCGCTAATTCTATTGGCTCTTTCTGCAATTATCTCATCCCAAGTAGTGGGTCCAAATCTTAAATTTACTAATTGTTTTAATTCGTTTCGTTGCTCTTCTAATAATTTCATATTTATAAAATCATTAGCACTATTCTCAACAGACCCAAATTGTTCAGCAATAGACATGCCTTTGCCTTTGCTTTTATTCATTTGTTTTTCACCTAAAAAGAAGCCATCTATCTGTTTAGCAATACCAGAAATATCATTTACAGTATCAATATTGCTTTTTATGAATGCTACGGATTTCTGAACTAAGGCGATTCCAGTAAGGATTTCTGCAACGACCATAGCATTACCTTACAGCTTCTAATATCTTATTTATATCCTTACCAGATATACTTTCAACCAGTGGTTGTATGGCTGATGGATCTATTTCTTCTGTCCCAATTAACTCTTCTCTTACTGGTGCAGATAGAGCTTGTATTTCTGATTCAATAAAAAGTGGCTGTCTTGCTCTGGTAATATACTGCTTCACCATATCTTTTGCTTGATTTATATTTGATATAGTTTGTACAGTTTCTATTCCTTCTCTAGCTAGTGGTACAGCTTTAAGATAGTTTAAAACACCAGTCCTAGCCATAGCACTCAGAACAGTATAGCTTGTCCCTGAAGGATTAAGTTTTATCTCTGCCCATAATGTTGGCATAACATCATTTCTAAATTTTGATATTTTATTAAGTTCATTTTTAGTAAATAACATATTTATAAGATCTTTGTTTTTCTTAAAAACCTCATTATAATTATTCACAATGTTAGTTCTTGTTATTCCTGATTTACCTTTACCAGCAAATGCTTTCTCTAAAACTGCATCTTTGACTAATGCTGTTATCTCAGAAACTTTCTCTGGTGGTAAATTATCTTTAAATCTTTTTAATACACTAGCCATAACTGGAGATGGATTAAATTTAGCATGACCAAAAAAAGAACTTACTACTGAATCTGCTTCTAATCCTTGGCTTGTAAGTTTCTTTAGAATACCATTAACTGATTTTTGAGCAATATCACCAGATGTTCCTTTACCAGTAAGACCTATATATTGTCTATACATATCTTTTGAATTCTGTAATATTTTTATTACATTTTCATTGCCTTCAATAAAACCTTTTTCAACACCATTAAAAACAAAATTATCAAGCTCACCTTTTAACTTGCTTAATAGTAGTGCTTCTGGAGATCCTGGAGTTGCAGTTCTTGCTGCTCTATTTAATTCTTTCTGATATGCTGCAATTTTTTTAAATGGTTGATCAGAACTTATTTTAGAAAGCTCATTGTTAATATAACTTATCTCTCTTTTCAGAATAGGCATATCATCTAGACTTCTAAATGATCCATCAAACTCATCATTTATAATTTTCTTAAGATTGCTAACCATATTCTTGGTGCCATCTACAGTAACAATAGGTTGATTCATTGCTCCTTTTACAAACTCGTATCCTTCACCAGCTTCTTTTTTTAACTTACTAGCTTCTTTTGTAACTATACCTTTTATCTCTCCAGCAGCTTCTGTAGAAACTAATTCTGAATCAACATCAGCCATTTTACCAGAGCCAAACTCTTTTTGTAATTCTTTAGCATCGTTCCTTATAGCAGTTAGCTGAGCTTCATCAAATCCTGATACTATACCTTTGGCAGATGGATCTGTGCTTGGTGCATTACGAACAACATCTTCTGCTTCTAACTTTGAAGTGGTTTGGCTGGATATTAATCCTTTTTTTACATCAGGTGGAGAAGAAGTTCTTTGTCCTTGTGTAAGAGGATATTTAGAAGTTTGTATTGTTTTTTTAGCGAACTCAGGAACTTCCTTGCCTAATACTTCAGCAGTTTTTCTTGTTGCAAGTTTTCCAGCTTGAATTGGAGCTCTTAACAGTGGTGGTGTAATTACATCAAGACCAGCACCTAATGTTCCCATCTTTGCTGCGTCCATAATTCTATCACTATAAGTCCTTTGGTCTGTTGAAGTTGTCTTAGGAGTTAAAGTTGCCTCAATACCTTGACCTGCTGCTTCTGTTGCAGTGTATGCTGGAATTCCAGATAATAATTTTCCTGCTACAGTTTTTGCTCCAGAAGTTAATTTTGTTGCTGGTAAATACTTTATAACTTCACCAACTAATGTTCCTGTGTCCTGCATACTAATTCCTGGCTTGTTTATATAATATCTTTCGCCATTCCATACAATCATAGGATTCTTAAATTTATCTGTAAAGACTCCTCCGAATCTTTCATCACCTTTAAATGAGTCTGCTATTATTTCAGCTTTGCCAAAATCATCTCTCGCAAACATTAATTTTATATTAGGAACTAAAGACTCAAAGAATCCTACATCTTCTATCGCAGTTGATTCTTTCGCATCAGGAAATTCAATAAGTGCATCCTCTCCAGTTGCTGCTTTGTATAGTTGTCCTGGAATCTCAGAAGCAGTATCAATTATAGACGATACATTCTCGGAAACAGAAGCACCAGTATCAAAAACTGGCTCTTTACCATCTTCAAACTGATCGTCTATTTTATCATCATCTTCTTGTTTCTTTGTAGGATCTATTGCTCCTGTAAGATTTTTTAAACTAATTCCCATTTTATAAACCTTTAACTATGTATGGTCCAGCATCTGGAACTATCTTTTGACCTTTTGCGTCTGAGTTCCTGAAAACAGAACCTTTTGGTAGAGCTTTCCAATAATCTTCAAATGCTAATGAGAAGTCTGAATCTCCAAAATCATCTTCTTCTTTACTATATACATCGATCATCTTCCCATCTTCGTCTTTTTCAAAAACTTTAAATTTATCAAATATTCCTATATCAGCTTTTTCTATTTGATCATTTATGTATGCTTTAGAATAATTTTGAGGACTTGTTAATAACTCTGTTTCTAATTTAGTTAATTTCATAGAGTTTTCAGTCATCTTACTCAATGAATATAAATTTATATAGTTTGCAAATTTACTGTTACCCAAGTCAAGTATTGCTTGCTGGTATGCTTTAAATTCCATATCAGAGGTTGATCCTGAACCAGCAGGTCTCATCTGTGGGGCAAGTTTGAAAGATATTGACCTTAAGAATTCTTGGTCCTGTAAATCTTCATCTTTGAATCCAAATATACTTTTTAAGAATTGTTTTGCAGGTAAGAGAGCACCTTCAATACCACCAGTCTTTACATTAGGATCTAATAAAACATTCATGGCTGTTTTCAAATTAGGTAAGAATGTTGTCATCTTATTTATATAATCTTTTTCTGTTTTTGCTATTTCCTGAAGTTTTTTAGTTTTATAAACTGCATAATCTGTTTTTTCAGAACCTTTTATCTGCGATATATTAGCATCAAAAATAATTCCACCTCTAGAAGAAAAATTTATTTCTGCAGGTTTACCAGAGATAATTAAAGGAGATCCAATTAAGTTTGTATCTTTTGTAGATATTTGTTCAACTAATCTTTTAAATGTTGATGCATTTTCTGGTAAACCTTTATTAATTAAATATTGTTTAGCATCAGCTTCACTCATGTAACTTAATGCATCTCCAGCACCCATGCTCTTGACAGTTTGAACTTTTGGTTTCAATGCTGTAACGAGACTAGCACCTAATGATGCTCTAGATTTATCGTCTGCTCTTTCTAATTCTCTTTCTTTCATTAAATATGCAACTGGCTGTTGTGCTGCTGCACCTGCTGCACCTAATGCTGTGGCTCCTGGCTTAGATGCTTCTGCTGCCATATTAGAGAAATATAAAAATGATAATAGTGCAGGATCTATTCCTTCTCTTTTAGGAATAAATTGCTCTGCTAAACCTTTTAGAGCACCTGCGTCTAATTGATTGAGTTGGCTAGGAGTTGTGCCTGCTGCACCAATAGTAAGATTATTATTAGTAATTGCCACCATATTACCTTCCTCTATTCATATAATAAGCACTGGCCAATGCACCTAGTCCTCCAAGAGTTTGACCATAAACACTTGGTGATTGTATAAATTGTTGACCTTGTGACAGACTTATATTTCTTGTATCATATGGAACACCTTGTAAAGCACCCAATGCAAAATTTAATTGCGAGTATGGATATTCCCTTTGCTCTACATAATCAGCATATGCTAAGTCAAGTGCTTGCTGGTCTAATGCTCTTCTTGCTTGACCTGCTGTAAATAATCCTGATGCAGCTTGATCCTGAAGACCTTGGGCAAGAGGTGCAAAGCTCTGTAATGTTTCTGCTCTTCTTAATCTTGATGCTTCATCAGTTTCAAATCCTGTTCTTGCTGCTTCATTTGTTGCAAATCTAGCTTGTCTATCTTGCTCATATTGACCACGCATCATATTTTCAGCATCGAATCTTCTTTGAGTGTCTGTATCAAATTGACCTCTCATAAGATTTTCTGCACCAAATCTTGCCTGCCTATCTCTTTCTGCTGCTGCTCTATCAGCTTCAAACTGACCTGCTGCAAAACTTAATCCTTCTCTGCTAGCTTGAGCTCTTAAATCCCCTGCTGCTCTAGCACCTTCCCCTGCAGTAAGACCTTCTTGTATTCCTAATCTTGATCCGCCAAAAGCTCCTGATCTTGCAGCAGTTGCTCTATTTTGCATATTAGCTAATTCTGTTTGTCTTCTTATTTCATCTACTGCTGCATCTTGAGAGCCTTGATATATATCTAAAAATGGCTGAGCTTGTTCCATAGTAAACTGTTGACTTGGATCCCCTATTAATTCTTGCCTAGATGCACCTGAATATTGACCAGTTAATTGATCTCTATTCAATCCATTGAAAGCACCTCCCATAAGTTCTGAAGATGACATCCTGTCATAACCTTGACCAAGCTGTTGTGCAGTTTCACTAGCCATATCCAAATATGGTTTATAAACATCTTGTCCTTGAGATAATAAACTTGCTGCTCTCTGTTCTTCTGGTGATAATTTAGATCCGCCATAGCTTGCTATTCTTGGACCACCATAAGCAGGATATGGAGAAGAAGTTAACTCTGCTGCTTCTTCAAATATTCTTTTACCACCTTCTGATACCCATCCTGGCAGTTGAGTTCCTGTTACAACTTCGTCATATTTAGGAAGCGTGTCTACATTTGTATTACAGAAACCACCCATTATTTTTTCTCCACATAAACAGAACCAGCTTTAATTAATCCTAATCTTTCGTAAAATTTATCTTTACGAGAAAGATCTCCAGAATAAATATGACCCATCCTTAATTTCATTTTAGCTTTTTTGACAATTTTTATAAAGTCTTTTATTAATATTAGTCCAGCTCTTGATTTTCTATGTAATGGAGAAACATAAAACCATAAATCAGAAACAAACAAATCTTCAGACCACCAGTCTGTTGTAGTTGTTCCTGCTATTGACCCTGTTATTTCATTCCCATTACAACTTACCAAAACCACTCCTTTGTGTATCACTTCGTTAATTTTATTCATTAACTTGTAATCATCTATAGTTGAAACTTCTAATTCTGTATTATTATGCATATCTTTAAGCATAACAAATATTGCAGAAATATCTGTCGCAACTGCTCGTCTTATGTGCATTACATATTGCCCAATGCACCCATATCTCTTGGCATCATGTCGTCCTCGTTTTCCATATTGCCTTGATTTTCAACTGCAGAAATTAATTCTTGAAGCTCTGGTAAAAGTTTCATTAGAACTCCAGCAACTCTTGGAGTTATAGCTTCATCAAGTTGCCTTAACTCCTCTGGCTCCATTTCTGTTAATCTTGCCATTAATACTGCTTGTATATTTTCATCAGATGATAAAAGACTTTGCCTCGCTTCTTCAGGCATACCAGATTTTAAACTTACCTGATCTCCTGCAGGCATTCTTTCACCCATCATATCCATTTCTTCAGCCATAATTAAATCTCCTTCTTTTTATATAATATAGACCAATCTGTTTGTTTGCAAAATGCACCTACAGCCCAACAGATAGGCTCTAGGATTTTCCTGTACAACTTACCTAAATAATCTGGCTTATTTCTTTCACCATATATATAAGCTATTTCATTTGCTCTGTGCCCAGCAACGTGAGACCAGAAATTAATTAATCTGCCTTTACGCATCTGTTTAACCATGAATACAGCCCATATATGGTACCCAAGAACATGCTGTGGTGTTAAGTGATCTTTAGTAAATTTGTAGTCTAATATGACTTGTTTACGATCCATAATACCTTGTCTCATAAGTTCGTTACATATAACTCTTCCACCTAAAGCACCACCAATAACACTACCGACAAATCCACCTATTGGACCACCAAATGCTGTTCCTATTGCTTGACCAAGTGCAGCACCTCCTGCGGACTTTGCAGCTTCAGTAGGTTTTTGACCTGAAGCAAGACCAACTATAAATCCAATACCAGCAGTTCCTGCAGAGGATGCCCAGTTTGCTTGACCTGCTGTTGAACTAAAACTTAACTTGTCTAAAGATTTATCTAAATAACTAACAGGAGCAGTTGTGCTTGAAACTACACCACCAGATAAATTTGCTCCTTTAGCATTAGCAACACCATCTTTTACTGTTACACCTGCATTTGCTAATTCTTTATCACTATATACTTTAAACCCATCTTTTGTTACTTTGCCTGATGAATCTTTAAGAATCATTCCTTTGTCAGATAGTTTATTGTGAAGATCTAAATTTCCTGTTACATTCGCAGTTGATTTATTAGCTATATCTGGAAGAGCACTATAACCTTTTGGAATATCATACATGCTCGGATCAAGTAATTTAGATTTAGCAGAAGCTGATACTTGATATGGTGTTGAACTAAAAGTTAATGCATCAGCTGCACCACTCAATGCTCTTTTTCCTGCACCACCAGTTAAATATTGTCCAGGATTAAGTATGCTTTCTCCAATCTTAACTCCAAGAGGTTGGACTAATGATGTAGCAGTTTCACCAATTATTTCTCCGAATGTAGGAAACCCAGGAGGTTGTCCTTGTTTATCTATTAAATCTTTATATCTTCTAGCAAGATCATCATCCTCAGGATTCTCTCCAGGAATATAAGTTCTCTCTCCAGTTTTTATAGTTCTGACCCATTCAAAAACTGGCATTGCAGTAGTACCATATATATCCTGTAAATTTGTTAAATCCATTTCTGGTGCAAATGATCTGTTCTGGTAAACATTATAAACAACAGGTTTATTTGCTTCTTCATCATTTTTGATATTTAATATATCTCCAAATGCTCCATAAATTGGTTCTTCTGCCATATTTTACTCCTTAACTAATTTCTAAATAACTAGCAACTACATGAAGTCTATTTGCTGTTGCTGCTGTTACTTTTAATATTTCTGTTTCTTGCACAACTAATGGTTGTGTTAATAATTCTATTGTAGTATTTGCTGCAACTGCTGTTACTTTAAATAAACTAAACACATCACTTCCATTTGTTATTGTTGCTGTTATTGTGTCTGCACTACCAGAATCATTAGATACTAAAATAGATTTAAATATTCCAGTGACTGCACTTGCTGCTGTATAAAGTGTTGTTGCACTTGTTGCTGTTAAATCTAGTTTTGCATTTTTATAATTATTAGCCATTAAACCAACTTACTGCCTCAGAACTCTCTTGTGTAATTTTTTTAGATGCATCCTCAGCTAAGTTTGCAACTCTTATCTGGTTCTCAATCATATTTACTAAATTATTAGCCCAAATCAAACTGTAATTATTAGGTGGCTGTGGGAGTCGTAAAGCTCTATTTAATGTAGCACTCATCTTAGACCATCCTGTCTAGTGTTTATTCTAAAATCACCAAGTTGCCAATCATCTTCTGTTCCACTGCTCTCTAGCTTCATAGCCATCTGACGACCTCTAGCTCTTGTACTTAACTTTGTAGTCTCGCTTGTAATTGTAAATGGACCTTTTGTTATGTCGGAATCACTAGGATATTTCCTAGTTTTTATGGTAAGAGAAAGACTTGTATCAGATGTGGCTGTAAGATCAGGAATAACTTTATCAACTAAAAATAATGCATCACCACCTTGTGATATTTCTAAAGAAGAACTTTCAATAAAACTTGACATAGCAGACCCATTATCATTATTTCCTGTTTCATGATTATATAATATACCAGAACTGTCAAAAGCAAAAGGAACTTTCCTGACTCCAAATGCATCCGACCATACTGTTCTTGTTAAAGATCCTATAGACCAAGCAGCATCCTGATAATTAAATGTAACATAGCTGTCTGGTTCTGGATTTGCAGTTCCTGCACTATTTGCATTGCTTACATAAAACCAAGTAACTTCATTAAATGCTTTGTTGTGTGCTGCAAACGATTTATCTATATAATCTTTTTGCATTCTTTCAAATACAAAATGTTGTACTGAACATGGTAACTCTTTTACAACTCCGTCATAGACAAAGAAATTTGATCTTCCCATCCAGAAAACTGTACTATCTACAGTCATCATAACATTCTTACCAGCTGATCCGCAGTTGGTTGCTAATAATCTAAAAGAAAATATAAAAGGAGGACCAACAAAAGTCATACCATATAATGCTTCATCAGTTGCTATTACAGTTTCATCTTTAGATGATGTTGCTGAAACTATTTTATTTCCTATCTCTAATCTTTGATCACCTGCACTATTTGTAACAGTTGGTGCCCATACAGCAAAATCCTCTTGGTCTGACCATCTAACTTGCATTGGGTCTATATTACCACTTGATGATAAAGGATCAGTTCCTAATGCTAATACATGACGATCAGGAAATGATATTGTTGTTAAAGTTGTTGTTGTAGGTACACTTGTTGCTCCTGCTAAACTTGAAACTAAAACTGCTCTGTTAGGACTTGATGATGTATCATAATAATAAATAGCACCACCTCTTACAGTTGCTATTAAGTCTTCACCCCATAAATTAAGTGACCATTGTGAGTTTGATAGTTTAACATCACTTGAATCTGTTGATCTTGGAGTACCCCATGTACTGCCACCCCATGAACCAGTTCCCCAACCTAATGCTGGATCACCTGATTGTTGACCTAATCCTGCTGCTACACCAATCAAATACTTTATATCTATAGTTGTGCCACCACCAGCTGATACTGTGCTTGTTGCTGCTGATGATACAGTTATACTATAGCTATTAGCATTAATATATGTAATTTGGTAACCTTCACTTTGATTTAATGTATCAGCTGTTACCCCACCTGTTGCAGTTGCAGAATTTATAACTACAAAGTCACCATCAGTTGCACCATGACTATTATCAGTTATTACAACTGTTGTACTACCATCTGTTGTAGCAAGTGGATTTGTTAAATTAGATGTGGTTTTTCTTAATGGTGTAATGTCATAAAGTGCATTGTTTTCTAATATATATAAATGATTATGTGTGCCTATTGCAATTCTATCTTCACCATCAGTTATGGCTCTCCACAAAACCATAGTTCTTGCTATACCTACTAATGATGTTTCTGTAGATGTAATGTTTCCTGCTGCATCTACTCTTGTATATGCTTCTTTTAACCACCCACCAATTTTTTCTGCATATCCATTTTTAAATCTAATAAGATTACCATCAATCCAATATGGACCATTCTTACCAGCAGAGTATTTTGTAATATCTTTTACAATTCCTGGCTTTATTTGCATGAGTTGATATGGCATTAGGAGATATTCCTCATTCTTTCACAAAGCCTTCCTGCTCTGTTCGGCACTTGCTTGTACCATTTACTATCTTCCATCTGTATTGATGCCTCTTGCCAATCACCTTTGTTAACAGCTTGTCGCATGCGAACAAAATTAGTTAATCTTGGTCTGCCTAAATTGAACATCATATTTGCTATAATTAATTGAACTTCATCAGGCAATGTATAAAAATTATCATATAATATAATACAATCTTCTATAACCTTTTCAATATCATTTACAAAACACTCTGTCACTCTCTGATCAGAAACTGGTGTTCCTACATCCAAGTTATTCTCTGGGTCAATAGATTTAACAAGATGACCAATACCAAATGTTTTATATCCAAGGTGATCTAAATATATTTCAGCTTTACATCCTTCGTCTTCTGTAAGCTCTTTTTTTAAAATCTCTATATCCATTATTTCGTTAAACCTTTTTGTTTCTCATAAGTTCTTAATCCACCTAAACCAAGCATTCCCATAAGCACAGTCATTAACGAACCCATATCAAATGTAGGAAGCTCTGGAATTACAACACCTAGATAAGCACATAAAAATATAGTTATAGGTGCTAATACAAAATGCCAACACAAAGCAACACCACAAGTCCAACCAATAAATGGTCGCCATCCTGCAACAAATATAGATTTATGTGTGGCTTCTGCTTTGTTTATTTCTAGCTGACCTTTTGCAAGCTCTTGAGCATGACTCTCTGCCATAGTAGCAACTTCATGTGCCAACTTATTCTTCATGTCTTTGTCTTCTATAAACTTACCTAGAAGATTTGATACTGGTCCAATTAATGCAGTCAACATCACTTAACATCCTTTTTTGCCATCTGATTAAAACCAATAAATGAGCCGATAACACCCATATTACTAAGTACCCATATTTCAGCTATGCCAGATAAATGATCAATTCTTTCCATAGGTAGTAATGGTGTCATTAATACAACTATAAATAATGTAACAGATAATGCACTAAACCAAACTAAATATCTTTGTTGGTCTTCTTTTTTGTCTCTGTTTTCTAAAAGAATAATTTTTTCTTTCATTTCAAACTCTTTGTCTGAAACTACACCATCACCATTAGTATCTAATTTAGCAAACTTTGAGTTTTTTTCTAATTTTTTTGTCATTGTA
>Ga0070754_10000534_pt1 | contig 35038 bp, 32 predicted proteins | sample VirMetDEL_Sep_01_FD_75181 | JGI IMG/M metagenome (GOLD analysis project Ga0070754, IMG submission 75181) | Aqueous microbial communities from the Delaware River and Bay under freshwater to marine salinity gradient to study organic matter... | ecosystem: Environmental > Aquatic > Marine >...
GCCTCTCGGTTCAGCCGCTTGCGCTGCACCACCTGGCCGGAACGGACACTCTCGGCAACTTGGTAAACGGACTTGGCCAGATCAACGGCAATGCGCTTCATAACGACTCTCCCGCTCAAAAATTCTCGACACCTTGGTATAGAACTGTGGGGTGGGGAGAGTCCATTACAGCATTCAAATGGTTCGTTGCGCTCTCTGGGAGGGCTAAAGCCCGTCCCTTAACCAAACGTTACTATTCGAGCTGCTTCACTCGCACTTGGCTCCATGTGCTCGGGCATACCAGCGTCTAGCTGCTTCCTGGGTGATCGCTATCCCGCGTTGGGTTGGCTCAAGTTTCGGTTGGCTTCGTCGTATTCAGGGCTTGTCTGGCCAATTTCAGGCGCTATTTGCCCGCTCGCAATCCAAAAGGCGTATTGAGGGAACATCTGCACGATGGCCTCAATGTCCTGCTCGTTGGCGCGCCGCTTTCCATTTCTCAGGTGATACCAGGGGGAAAAGGGGACAGATTTATTTTCTGTCTGGCGCCTTCCCGTCTGATCGCAAAGCGCCGTCTTTCCCGGCTCAAACCCTTGCGGTCAAGCCCTTCAAACGCCAGAAACGAAAAAGCCCCGTCAGTGATGACGGGGCTTTTTCTTTGCTGTCTGGAGCGGGTGATGGGAATCGAACCCACGGCTCTAGCTTGGGAAGCTAGGGTATTACCATTATACGACACCCGCAGCGGGTGCCTTTATACCGGAAGCGGCGGCGGAAATGAAGCGCAAAGCGTATCCGCTTTGCGCTCGGTGCCCATCATACCGCTATCGCCTGGAGGTCGCGCAGGTCGCCTTTGACCGGCAGTTGCAGGCGCCGGCTTGGGGCGTTGAAGAAGTCCAGCAGCACGCGTTGGGTCTGCAGCCAGGCGGCCTTGTGTTCCATGTCGAGGAAGTGGCCGGCGTCGTCGATCACGGCGAACTGGGCGTGGTCGATGTGCTGGGCGAACAGGCAGGCGTCTTCCACCGAGGTGTATTCGTCACGGTCGCCGTTGACGAATACCAGCGGAATGTCGATGGCCTGCAGGCATTCCTTGCTGCAGTTCGCTTCCATGTTCAGCACTTGCTTGATGTGCGTGTACATCTGCCGGTACTCGTGCTCGTCCAGGGTGCTGATGTGCTTGTGGTTGAAGCGCTTGAACAGCGACGGCAGGTGCTTGCCGATGGTGCTGTTGACCAGCAGGGCGACGTTGTCGCGGTCTATCGAGCCGAGGAAGCGCAAGCCTTTGTGCAGGTAGTCGAGCATCGGCACGTTGAGGATCGGTGAGAAGGAGCAGATGGCTGCCTTCTCCAGCGTCGCCGGGCGTTGGGCCATGGCGAGCATGGAGGCGACGCCACCCCAGGAAAAGGACATCAGGTAGTTGGCGCCGTAGTGGTCGATCAGCTTCAGCAGGATCGCCGCTTCATCTTCCTTGGTGATGGGCGTGAAATCGCTGTTGTGCGGTTTCGACTGGCCGGCGTAGGGCTGGTCGAAGGCCACCACGTTGTACTGTGGCTGCAGGTACTTGACCGTTTGCGCGAACGAGGCCGTGGTCGCCAGAGAGCCATTGACCAGGATGATGGTCTTGCTTGCTGCCGGGTTGCCGTAGAACTCCGTGTGTACCTTGTGCTTCCTGTTGATCTCGACGACTGCGGTTTCTGGCCTCATGTCGTTTCCTCCTGGCGCAAGTGTGTCAAGGCGAGCGGGCGACCGTTCGCGTTGTTTTGAGCAGTTAGAAAAGCGCCTGAGCGTGACAGCTTGATGTCAGGCTGGAGATTCTTATAAGTCTAGGAATTTCAATCAGTTAGGATCGAAACAGGCGAGCGCTCCAAGCCTTTTCGAGGGCCGGGAGAGGGCGGTGTTACCAGGCAGGAATCCAGTCGGTGCAGAGCACCAGCAACCGAAAAACATTTTCATCCGTCCAGCTGTGACCGGTCAGTCACGCAAAGACTTGTGATTCGATTCAAGCAGCTCCCTTGCAGCCATGCAAGGCCGAGTCACATCTTTATGGACGATTGAGCTGACCGTTGGTCGGGTAGTCAGATTCAGGCGCAGGATGACGATCAAACGCTGGCGATTTCCGCATCCGTCAGGGCGCGGTATTGGCCCGGGGCGAGCTGCGGGTCGAGAACGATATCGCCCATGCTTTCGCGGTGCAGGGCGAGGACGCGGTTGCGGAAGTGGCCAAACATGCGCTTGACCTGGTGGTAGCGGCCTTCGAACAGGGTCAGGCGGGCTTCGTAGCTGCTCAGCACGTCGAGCTGGGCGGGCAGGGTGGTGAGGTCTTCGAAGGCGAAGTACAGGCCGCGTGCGAAGACCTCGGCGTACTCGGCGGTGATCGGCTGTTCGGTGGTGACGTGGTAGACCTTGGGCTTGCGTTGCTGCGGCTGGGTGATACGCCGCGACCAGCGCCCGTCGTTGGTGATCAGCAGCAGGCCGCTGGTGTTCAGGTCGAGGCGGCCGGCCAGGTGCAGCTCGTGTTTGTCCGGCTCGTCGAGCAGGTCGAGGACGGTGCGGTGTTCGTCGTGCTCGGTGGCGCTGACCACTCCGACCGGTTTGTGCAGCATCCAGTAGCGCGCGCTGCGCCCGGCTTGCAGCAGTTCGTCATCCAGCTCGACGCGCTGGAAGTCGCGTACGTCGAAGCGCGGGTCGTGCACCACCGCACCGTCCACACGCAGGCGTCCGGCACTGATCAGCAGTCGGCTGTCCTGGCGGCTGAAGCGGGGGAGGTTACTGAGGAAGCGATCCAGGCGCATAGCTCAGTGCTGCTCGCCGCGCTCGACTGCATCCTGCACGCCGGCGCAGGCGGGGCACAGGCAGGCCTGGTCACGTTGCTCGGGTGTCAGACGCTGCAGCGCGGCCGGGTCGATCTGCGCCCCGAAACACCAGCAGGGTTCGTCGCGGCCGGCGGCGACACTGCACTGGTTGGCCTTGCCGCATAGCGGGCAGCGTTGGGTGTCCATCAGTTATCGACGCAGACGCGGTCGCGCCCGGCCTGCTTGGCGCGGTACAACGCGCGGTCGGTGCGGCCGAGCAGGGCGTGCAGGCTTTCGCCGGCTTGCCACTGGCTAAGGCCGAGGCTGACGGTGACCTGCAAGGTCTGGCCTTCGACCTGATAGCGCTGTTCGGCGCATTGCTGGCGCAGTTTTTCGGCCAGGTCATGGGCGGCCTGGCGGTCGGTATTCTTCAGCAGCAGGATGAATTCTTCGCCACCCCAGCGGCAGAGAATGTCGGACTGACGCAGCCGCTCGCGCAGTTGCTGAGCGAAGCGTTGCAGCACTTCGTCGCCGGCCAGATGACCGTACTGGTCGTTGATCGACTTGAAGTTGTCCAGATCCAGCAGTACGGCGCACAGCGGGCTGGTGTCGCGCTGCGCTTCCTGCAGGGCCTGTTCGGCGAGGATGTCGAAGCCGCGGCGGTTGGGCAGCTCGGTGAGGCTGTCGGTGGTGGCCAGGGCCTCGATGCGCTGCTGGTAGCGACGAATCGCCAGGTTGACCAGGACAAGGACGATGCTGGTGACCAGCAGGCACAGCAGCAGGTTGATGTAGAGCCCCTGGCGGATGCCGGCCAGGGCCTTGTCCTGCTTGTCGACGAACAGGTACCACTCCAGTTCGGGGATGTAGCGCACGTTGAGGAAGTGTTCGTGGCCCTGTTCCTGATACTCGAACTGGCCACTCTGCGGCGTTGGCAGTTTCTCCATCAGGTTTTCCAGGCCGGGGATGTCGACCAGTTTATCGCCGACCTTGGCGCCCAGCGGCCCGCCCTGGGCGCCGGTGAGGGTGATGCGCCCGGTGGTGTCGACGAAGTAGACGCTGCGCGAGTAGCGCTGCTGGTATTCATCGATCAGCTTGACCACCGCATCGACGGCCAGGCCGACGCCGGCAGCGCCGATGAAGTTGCCCTCGTAGTCGAGCACCTTGTAGTTGATGAAGATGGTCAGGCGGTCGGCGTTGGCCATGTCGACGTCGACATTGATTTCATAGGGCTCCGGCAGCATGCGCACGCGGTAGTACCAGACGTCGCGTGGCTCGTTCGGTTTGACCTTCTTCAGCACGCCCTTGGACTGGTAGTAGACGCTGCTCTTGTCGGAGACGAAGAAGCTGGTGAAGGCGCCATAATGCTCCTGCACTTCGCGCAGGTAGCGGGTCATCTGCTCGGTGTCCTGCTCGCCGGCCAGCACCCAGTCACGCAGGAAGGTGTCGCGGGCCATCATCGAAGAGATGAGCGTGGGGCGTACCAGGTCTTTCTGGATTTCCGAATAGACGGTATCGGAGGTCAGCGGCAGTTCGGTGTTGATGATGCTGTCGCGGATCGAGTCGCGCGAGGCGTAGTAGCTCAGCAGCGAGGTGGTGAGAAAGCCGCTACCGAGCAGGAACAGGAGCAGTAACACCAACGAGGTTTGCGTGTGCCTTTTGGGGCGCAAGGGCATGGGAGAATCCGGGAGCGGGTGGATGGCGTGATGCTAGCTTGCCGGAAGGGGATAGCGCCAGTTGTGATCACAATCGGCGCTGTTTATCGGTTGCGAATGTCTGGGGGGAGGGTTCCCGGATTGCATCCGGGCTACGGGGCTATGTAGGAGCGGATTTATCCGCGATTAGGTTTGCGGGTATTGCGGTGGAGCATGAGGTTGTCGCGGCTGAAGCCCCTCCCACAGGGGGCGCTTGGGGCTTTGGTGAGATCGCGGCTGAAGCCGCTCCTACAAGGTGTGGGTGGTCTTGGGGCGCTGGTGTATCGCGACTGTAAGGGAATGCCGCCCAGCCGCTCCTAAGGGGCGCTGCTGTTCGTGGGGAGAACGGCTCCCGCAAGGACGGGTCAGGCCCTGTGGGAGGCGCTTTAGCGGCGAGCTTGTCGAAGCAGTCGCGGCTAAAGCCCCTCCCACAGAGGGCGCTTGGGGATTTGGCGAGATCGCGGCTGAAGCCGCTCCTACAAGGTGTTGGTGGTCTTGGGGAGAACGCCTCCCACAAGGATTGGTCAGGTCCTGTGGGAGGCGCTTTAGCAGCGAGCTTTTCATGCTTCTTCAAGCACCACCACGCGCTGCCCGGCACGCACCGGCGAGCCCGGTTGCACGCGCACTTCGCGCACGGTGCCGGCCATTGGTGCGGTCAGTGGGATCTCCATCTTCATCGACTCGAGGATCACCAGCACGTCGCCGGCCTGCACCTGGGTGCCGGCCTCGACCTGCACCTGCCAGAGGTTGCCCGCTACATGGCTTTCGATGGCGTGCTGGCCGGTAGCGAGCGGGGCATCCTCGCCCTGTTCGGGCGCGGCCTCTTCGACCTCGAAGTGGGCCTGGCCGTTGTCGATCCAGCGCTGACGTTCGGCGTCGAAGGCGGCGCGCTGCTGCTGGCGGAAGGCGGCGATGCCCTCGGCTTCGTCATCGAGAAACTGCTGATAGTCGGCCAGCGCCAGTTCGCTCTGTTCGATGCGCAGCGGGTAGCGGCCCAGCGGGAAGTCGCGGCGGATGCGCAGCAGCTCGTCGGCCGAGACCGGGTAGAAGCGGATCTGGTCGAAGAAGCGCAGCAGCCACGGCTTGCTGTCGAAGGCCTCGACCGCGCGGTAGCGGTTCCACATCTGCAGGGTGCGGCCGACGAACTGGTAGCCGCCGGGGCCTTCCATGCCGTACACGCACATGTAGGCGCCGCCGATGCCGACGGAATTCTCCGCCGTCCAGGTGCGCGCCGGGTTGTACTTGGTGGTCACCAGACGGTGGCGCGGGTCCAGCGGCGTGGCCACCGGTGCGCCGAGGTAGACGTCGCCCAGGCCCATGACCAGGTAGCTGGCGTCGAACACCGTGCGGTAGACCTCGTCCAGATTCGGCAGGTCGTTGATGCGGCGGATGAACTCCAGATTGCTCGGGCACCAGGGCGCGTCCTTGCGCACGGTGGTCATGTATTTGTCGATGGCCAGCTGGCAGGCCGGGTCGTCCCAGGACAGCGGCAGGTGAACGATGCGCGACGGCACGCGCAGGTCTTGCGCGGCGCAGACGGCATCCCACTCGCCGGTGACGATGTCGAGCAGCGTCTGCAGCGCCAGGGTTTCCGGTTGGTAGTGCAGCTGCAGCGAACGGATGCCAGGCGTCAGGTCGATCACGCCGTTGAGTTGCATGGCTTGCAATGCCTGCATCAGCGCGTGGCCGCGGAAACGCAGCACCAGATCGAGCTCGGGCTGGCCGATTTCTAGCAGCAGGTGAGTGTCGCCGGACAGGCGCGCCACCAGGCGGGTATCGCCTTCGCCGAGGTCGAGGACGATAGGACTTTGTAGCCCGGATGCAATCCGGGGGTCAGGTGCTGCGATATCCCCGGATTGCATCCGGGCTACGGTCGCACCTGTAGGAGCGGATTTATCCGCGATTACGCTGCCGCCTGCATCGCGGCTGAAGCGGAGCGCCGCCCGGCCGTTCCCACGGAGAGTGTTGCATTCGTTGGCACTGGCTTTGGCTAGCTCTCGTGCCGTGGCGATATCCACCGGCACGAAGCGTACCTTGTCGCCGGCCTTGAGCTGGCCGAGCTGCCACAGGTCGGCCTCGATGATGGTTACCAGGCAGACGAAACCGCCCAGGCTGGGGCCGTCCGGTCCGAGGATCACCGGCATGTCGCCGGTAAAATCCACCGCGCCGATGGCGTAGGGGTTGTCGTGGATGTTGGACGGGTGCAGGCCGGCTTCGCCGCCACTGTCGCGCACCCATTCCGGTTTCGGCCCGATCAGGCGTACGCCGGTGCGGCTGGAGTTGAAGTGCACTTCCCAGTCGGTGGCGAGGAAGTTGTCGACATAGGCGGGCGTGAAGTATTCCGGCGCGCCGTGCGGGCCGTAGATCACCCGCAGTTCGCGCACCGCCGGCAGGGCCGGGCAGAGTTCGGCGGGCAGTTGTGCGTCGGCCTCACGGCTATCGAGCGGCAGCAGGTGCAGCACGTCACCGGCACGCAGGGCGCGGCCGCCATGGCCGCCGAACTGGCCGAGGGTGAAGGTGCTCTTGCTGCCCAGGTAGTCCGGCACCTGGATGCCGCCACGGATGCTCAGGTAGCTGCGCGCGCCAGCACCCGCGATGGTGCCGAGGGCCAGGGTGCTGCCGGCCTTGACCAGCAGCGCGGTGTTCATTGGTTGCTGCGCGCCATCGACGCTTAGCGATATCTCGGCGCCGGTGACGGCCAGCATGGCGTCGCAGTTGAAGCGCAGGCTCGGGCCGCTCATGGTGATTTCCAGGCCGGCGGCGCCTTCTGCGTTACCCAGCAGGCGATTGCCCAGGCGCAGCGCGCGGTCATCCATCGGCCCGGATGGCGGTACGCCTACCGCCCAGTAGCCGAGGCGGCCGGGAAAGTCCTGCACACTGGTCTGGGTGCCGGCGCTGAGCACCTCGAAGGTGCTGGCCTGGTAAACCAGATTCTCCAGGCAGCGCGTCCACGGCGAGCCGCTGGCGAAGGGCGCGTCAGTGAGGATCTGGCGCAGGTAGTCGCGGTTGCATTCCACGCCGTACAGCAGAGTGCCTGCCAGCGCCTGATCCAATGTGGCGCTGGCCTGTTCGCGGGTCGGCGCCCAGGTGATCAGCTTGGCGATCATCGGGTCGAAGTAGGGCGGAATCTCGCAACCGGCCTCGACCCAGGTGTCGATGCGCAGCGCCTTGCCGTCGGCTTCGGGAAACTGTACGGCGGTGAGCAGGCCGGGGCTGGGCTGGAAGTCGCGGCCCGGGTCTTCGGCATACAGGCGGGCCTGGATGGCATGGCCACTGGGTTGCAGCGTTGCCGCCAGCTCACTCAGCGGCGCCAGGTCGCCAGCCGCCAGCTCGATCATCCAGCGCACCAGGTCGACGCCCCACACCTGTTCGGTGACGCCGTGCTCAACCTGCAGGCGGGTGTTAACTTCCAGGAAGTAGAAGCGCTCGGCCTCGCTGTCGTAGACGAATTCGACGGTGCCGGCGCTGCGGTAATTCACCGCCTTGGCCAGCTTGATCGCGGCGGCACACAGTTCATTGGCCATGCCGGCGGGCAGGTTGGGTGCCGGGGTTTCCTCCAGCACCTTCTGGTTGCGCCGCTGCACCGAGCAGTCGCGCACGCCGAGGGCGAGCACCTCGCCCTGGCCGTCGCCGAACACCTGCACTTCCAGGTGGCGGGCGCGCTGGATGTATTTCTCGATAAATACGCCTGAGTCGCTGAAGTTGTTCTGCCCCAGACGCTTGACCGCCTCGAAGGCCTCGGAGAGTTCTGCTGCCGAGCGGCACACGCGCATGCCGATGCCACCACCGCCGGCGGTGCTTTTCAGCATCACCGGGTAGCCGACCTGTTCACCGGCCTTGAGCGCGGCGTCGAGGTTTTCCAGCAGCTCGGTGCCTTCGAGCATCGGCACGCCATGCTGCTTGGCCAGGGCGCGGGCGGTGTGCTTGAGGCCGAATACGCGCAGCTGTTCTGGTGTTGGGCCGACGAAGGCGATGCCGGCCGCTTCGCAGGCTTCGGCGAAGGCCGCGTTTTCGGAGAGAAAACCATAACCGGGGTGAATGGCCTTGGCGCCGCTGGTTTTGGCAGCGGCGAGAATCTTGTCGACCACCAGGTAGGTTTGCGCGGCCGGGCCGTCGCCGAGGGAGAGGGCTTGATCGGCCTGCTGGATATGTAGGCTGGCGGCGTCGGCTTCGGAGTACACGGCCACGCCACTGACGTTCAGCTCACGCAGGGTGCGCAGAATGCGGCAGGCGATGGCGCCACGGTTGGCGATTAGAAGTTTCTCGAACATATCCGCTCCCGAGACAGTTCAAAGCTGCTGCGCTCCACCATGCGGCGTTGGCAGGCAGTTCGAAATGCTCATTTGCTCCAGCAAACTCCGCTTTCTCACTGGCTGCCACCTTGCCTGATGTCGGCTCGCGACGCTTTGCTCCTGCCTCGTATAAGGTGGCGGGCCGTCCCGCCGTCATTTGTCATGGGCCACGGTCGTCCGTGGTGAAATCCGGTGATGCGTGGTGCCTGTGTCGGAGCGCTCGGGCGGCGTTCGGCTTCAGCCGCGAACCGGCGGAGCCGGTGGGTGTAGAAAGCGACATCCACCCTACGGGGTATCGCGGCTGAAGCCGCTCCTACAGATCTTGCGGCCTCACAGCCTGGATGCGATCCGGGCTACTGCTGTAGGAGGGCTTTAGCCGCGAGTTCTTGAATGGTTGTCGCGGCTGAAGCGAAACGCCGCTCGGCCCTTCCCACAGGAAAATCATCAATCCCACACCAGCACTTCGGCGGGTGTCGGGTTCCAGCCGTTGCAGGGGTTGTTCAGCTGCGGGCAGTTGGAGATCAGTACGATCACGTCGGTCTCGGCTTTCAGCTCCACGTACTTGCCGGGGGCGGATATGCCGTCCTCGAAGGTCAGGCCGCCCTCCGGCGTTACGGGAACGTTCATGAAGAAGTTGATGTTGGCGCCGATGTCGCGCTTGCTCAGGCGACCGTCGTGCAGGCTGGCGCGCAGGAAGTTGTCGCGGCAGCTGTGCATGTAGCGCTTGTCCAGGGCGTAGCGCACGGTGTTGCTCTCCTGGGCGCAGGCGCCGCCGAGAGTATCGTGGCGGCCACAGGTGTCGGCGACTATGGTCAGCAGCGGCTTGCCGAGGTTGGAATAGAGCACCGTGCCGGTGCTCAGGTAGACCTTGTTCTGCTTGCGCAGGGTGCGTTGCGGGTCGAAGCGCTCGCGCGGATTACGGGCGGCGAAGAACAGGGTGTCGATGGCCTGGTTGCCTTCCAGATCATGCAGGCGCAGGGTCTGCCCGGCCTTGACCTCGAACAGGTAGGGTTCGCCCGCCGGGATGGTGTGGCGGAAGCTGGCGGTTTCGGGATGCAGGTTGCTTGCGGTCAGGCTCATATCGGCATCCTCAGAGGTACTGGCGTTCGGTGTTGTGGAAGGCGCGGCCGTTCTCCGGGCGCGAGGTGCGGCAGAGCACGCTGATGCCGTCGCTGGCCACCTTGCTCCAGGCGAGCTGCACCGGCTTGGGCGCGTACTGCGGGTTGGGGTCCATCGGGTGCTGCAGGGCGGTGAGCACAACCAGGCAGTCCATCGGCGCGTACAGCTCGATGTAGTCGCCGGCCTTGCTGTTATTCGGCTGGAAGTGGAAGGCGCCTTCGGCGTCGACATCCACGCGGCTGAACAGGTTGAGGTTCATCAACAGGTCTTGCAGGTTCAGATCCCACTTGCCCATTTCCACCAGCAGGTTGTCCATGCCGTTGCGGAAGAAGCCATTGCGCAGTTCCTGGTAGCGGCCCTAGCCATATTTCTCCAGCGTTTCCTCGGCATTGAGCACACCGCCAAAGCTGTCATGCCAGCCGCAGGTGTCGGCGGTGACGGCGGCGAGTACCTTGCCCATGTCCGAGTACAGGCAGTGGCCGGTGGTGAGCTTGGCGGTGTGCTGGCCCTTGAGGGTGTCCGGCAGGTTCAGCCGTTCGCTTTTCTCAAGGGCGTTGAACAGCAGCAGGCTGACGTTGACGCCGCCTTCGAGATCGGTGATGCGCAGCAGTTGACCGCGCTTGAGGACGAAGGAAGTGTGGCCGCCGCCGGGAAGGGTTTCCTCATAGAGGGTGGCGCGCAGGGTGGGGGCAGTTGTCATGGGTACCTCGGAATCAAAGCCTGGTCGTCAGGCGCCGGTAGTGGCGCCTGATCATCGTTGCGATACGGTTGGTTTAGAGTTGCCCGTCAGAGCTTGCCGTCGACGGCCATCTGTATGTAGCTCGGGTCGAAACGCAGCTTGATGTTGGCGCTGTCGCCGGTAGTCACGCCGCCGGCGAAGGTCATGCCGATGGCGTCGGCACTGCGCGCGCCCTCACCAAGGATGCCGTGCTCGAAGCTGAAGTTGGCGACCTTGGTCATGGTCTCCGGCAGGGCCGGGCTGGTGACGAAGTCCAGGGTTTCCTGCGGCGTGTAGAACAGCTTGGTAGTCGCCAGCTGGGCCTGGAAACCGGCCAGGTCGGTGCCGGAGGCCTTGGCCATGTCGGTCAGGGCTTCGGTGGCTTCCGGCGTGCCGGACTGCATCAGTTCGAGAATCTCGAACCAGGCGCCGACCAGGGCCTTGCCGAAGTCCGGGTTGTCCTTCAGGGTCTGGGTGTTGACCACCATCATGTCGAGGATCTCGCCGGGAATCTTCGACGAGTCGAACACTTCGGTGCTGCCGGGCTGGGCTTTGATCTCGGCGAGCATCGGGTTCCAGGTGGCGGCAGCCTGCACGCTCGGGGTGGAGTAGGCGGCGATGATGTCGGCATCGGAGGTGTTCACCACCGTGACGTCGCGCTCGCTCAGGCCAGCGGTTTCCAGGGCGCGGGCGAGGAAGTAGTGGGAAACCGACAGCTCCACTAGGTTGACCTGCATGCCCTTGATATCGGCCAGGGCCTTGCCTTCACCCTTGATCAGCAGGCCGTCGTTGCCGTTGGAGTAGTCGCCGACGATCAGCGCGGTGCTGTCCACGCCACCGGCGGCGGGGATGGTCAGGGCGTCCATGTTGGTCATGGTGCAGCCGTCGAACTGGCCGACGCTGTACTGGTTGATCGACTCGACGTAGTCGTTGAGCTGCACCACATCGATGTTGATGCCGTACTTCTTCGCCCATTTGTCGATGATGCCGGAGGTGCTGACATGGCCCCAGGGCATCCAGCCAGCGTAGAGCGTCCAGCAGACGCTGAAGTTGTCTTTCTTCTCGGCGTGAGCGCTAAAGCTGAGCACCGCGGCCAGACCGGCAGCGGCGAAGGAGAGCAGACGGTACTTGCGCATTTGGAACCTCCAGTCTTGATGAGTACGGGCAGGAGTCGCGGCACGTTTCGAAGCGTTCGAAAGGCGCGTTCTCCCGGGCTTTTATCCCGCCGTGTAACCTCACTGGAGGTCGATGACTCTCGGACCAGTCACCCGCTTGCGCGGATCGGAACCCTAGTCATCCATTTCGCAAATTGTGGTGCCGCGATTCCGGGAAACCCCGGTTAAAACCTGCACACCCAGGCTTTAGCGAATAGCGTGCCAGCTCGCCCAGGCCCGTGATTTGGAGCTCTGCCGGCGCGGCTGGCAGGTTGCGTGCTGCCTGATGGGGCTGGCGCGGTGCGATTTGCACCGTTGCGGGGCGATTTGTTGCTGGCAGGGCCGGTTGCTGTCGCCATGGTGATGGCATGGAAATCGCTATCGACTCCTGTGCAGGGGCGAGCAGGCGATCGCCCTCGGGACGACCCGACCCGCTGCTCGTCTGGACGACCAGGTAACTCACTTGTTCAAGGGAGATTGCCATGGCGCATACCCATTTCACCTCCATCCCTCTGGTCGACGTTGCCGGCCTGTATGCCGACGACCTGGCTCAGCGCCAGCGCGTTGCCGACGAGCTGGGCCGTGCGGCGCGCGACATCGGCTTTCTGCAGATCCGCGGGCACGGTATTGCCCGCGAGCTGCGCGACGAACTGATCGACCAGGCACGCAGTTTCTTCGCCCGCCCGCTGGAGGAGAAGATGCGTTTTTATATCGGCCAGTCGAGCAACCACAGCGGCTACGTGCCGGAGGGTGAGGAGCAGTTCGCCGGCGGTAGCCAGGATCTGAAGGAGGCCTACGACGTCAACTACGACTACACCGAGGCGGCCCAGGTCTACCCGCTGCTGGGGCCGACGCAGTGGCCGGACTCCGCGGATTTCAAGCGCGCGGTCAGCGCCTACTACCGCGCCGCGCTGGCGCTGGGCGACACGCTGTTCCGCGGTTTCGCCCTGGCCCTGGGGCTGGCCGAGGACAGCTTCGCCGGCATCACCCGGCATCCCACCAGCCAGTTGCGCATGATCCATTATCCGCTCGACCCCGACCCGGTGGCTGATCGCCCGGGCATCGGCGCGCACACCGACTATGAGTGCTTCACCATTCTGCTGCCGACTGCCGAGGGACTGCAGGTGCTCAACGGCGACGGGCAGTGGATCGACGTGCCGCTGATCGAGGACGCCTTCGTGATCAATATCGGCGACATGCTCGAGGTGCTCAGCAACGGCCATTTCGTTGCCACCTCGCACCGCGTGCGCAAGGTCAGCGAGGAGCGTTTTGCCTTCCCATTGTTCTGCGCCTGTGACTACCCGACGCGGATCGCCCCGATTGCCGGTCTGCCGCCGCGTAGTTCGCGGGTTTACACGCCGGTGAGTTGCGGCGACCACCTGTTCGCGCAGACAGCGCAGACCTTTCGCTACCTGCGCCAGCGCCTGGAGGACGGTTCGCTGCAGTTGCCCGATGGCACGGCAGGCCTGTCCAGCTTCGGCGCAGCCAGCCGGGAGGTCACGGTATGAACCTGCTGCAACTGGCAGCACGTTACCCACAGCGCGCCGAGGGTGGTGTGCCGGACTGGATGCTCGGGCACTTTCGCCGCCGAACCATCAGCTTCGCCGATGGCCGCAGCGACGAGCGCACTCAGGTGCACTGGCTGCAGAGCCGCACCTTCACCATCGACCTGCGCCTGCCGGACGCACCGGCGCTGCTGCCGCGTGCCTGGCATGACTACGACGCCGCCGAGCTGCGTGTGCTGGCCAATCACGAAGGCTGGCTGGCCGACAGCGTCTGGGAGAATGGCTACCTGAGCTGGCGCGGTGGTGTGTCCCTGCAACTGCACAACCGCTGGCCGGAGCCGGCGCAGTTGCAGCGCATCGGCAACTGCATGATCGAGTTCGGCACCACGGGCGCCTATGTCGAGGACTGGCGTCTGCAGGCCAGCAGCGGGCCATTGATCGGCCTGCGTCTGCTGGAGGAATGCGACGCGCAAAGCTGCCAGGTGCTGCATTGCGGCGGCGGCCTGATTCTCTGTGGCGAGCAGCTTGCCTGGGTGCAGGGGCGGGCGGTCGAGCCTCGGCCGTCGAGCATGCCATTGCATGATCGGGCGGCGCAGGCCTGTGGCGATGGTGCTGCCCTGGCGGCATTGTTCGGTTGCGAGACCTCGCTGGCCTACGCCGATCGGCATGGGCGTTATCAGGTGACGCTGTCCACGGTGCCGGCGCGGGTAGGGCAGGGCGTTTCCCTGGACGGCTTCGAGATGCTGGAGGCCGGGCGCGTGCGTCAGCACCTGCAGCGTGCCGACGGGCGTGAGGTGGTGCGTACTTTCATCATCGATACGCTGGAGCCGGATTGGTGCGCGGAACTCGCCACGCCGTGCAACGACCAGGCGCAGCGCTGGTTTGCTGCGGAGAGCGAAACGCTGTCGCGTTATCTTGAGGTGCTGAGTTAGTCAGGCGGTGACCGTCTGATTCAGCGCTGAAAAGCGCGCCGCTGAAGCGCCTCCCACGGGGCGGGGTCCGCCACGATTCATGGGAGGGGCTTTCGGCTCGGGCATCCTGCTTCGCTCTACCTCCTGCATCCATGCAGTCGTAGCCGCGAGGCTGTGGCTGCAGAAGTGATGCGCCGAAATACGCTACATCTCAGGTCCGTAGCCGGATGCAATCCGGGGACAATGTGCCGGTTATCTCCCCGGATTTCATCCGGGCTACGGTGTTGAGTTGATCGGCAACGTCTTCGGGGCGGACGATCAGCGTGCGGCAATACGCTCGGCCACTTCGCTGGGCAATTGCGCCTGCGCGCGGCGTGCGGCGTTGAGCGGAATGTCGTAGGTGATCCGCGCGCCATAGGCGTTGGGCGCCTGCGGATCAATGCGTACCTTGTCGAATACCAGCAGGCGGGTGCCAAGGCTGAAACCTTCGGACAGGTCATGGGTGACCATGAACACCGTCAGGCGGGTTTCCTGCCACAGCTCCAGCAGCAGCGCGTGCATGTCCTTGCGGATGCCGGGGTCGAGGGCGCCGAAGGGCTCGTCGAGCAGCAGCATGCGCGGTTGCATCACCAGCGCCTGGGCGATGGCCAGGCGTTGCTGCATGCCGCCGGAAAGTGCGCTGGGGTATTTGTTCAGGGCATGGCCGAGGCCGACCTTGCTGAGGATTTCGGCAGCGCGCTCGCGCGCTTCGCGCTTGGCCGCGCCGAACAGCCGGCCCAGCAGCTTGGATTTCGGCAGCTCCAGGCCCAGGGCGACGTTGTCCAGCACGCTCAGGTGGGGGAACACCGAGTAGCGCTGAAACACCACGCCACGGCTCGGGTCGGGCTCGTTGGGCAGCACTTGGCCGCTCAGCAGCAGCTCGCCACGGCTCGGGCGTTCCTGGCCGAGCAGCATGCGCAGGAAGGTGGATTTGCCGCAGCCGGAGGCGCCGACCAGGGTGCAGAACTCACCTTCGTTGACCTTGAGGTTGAGGCCTTCGAGCACGACCAGATCGCCGTATTCCTGCCACAGGTTGCGCGCCTCGATAAAGGCGGCATTCGAGGTGCCGCGTGCGGCGGCGCTTGAGTCAGTCATGGCAGGTTCACTCAGCGGGACGACGTGTTGGCTGAACAGGGTCATACCTTGCCTCCTTCATGCCAGGGGAAGCACAGGCGTAGCACCTGGCGCAGGCCCAGATCCATCAGCCAGGCCAGCAGGGTGATCCACAGGACGTAGGGCAGGATCACGTCCATGGCCATGTAACGACGTACCAGAAAGATTCGGTAACCGAGGCCGTCGGTCGAGGCGATGGCCTCGGCGGCGATCAGGAACAGCCAGGCCGAGCCAAGCATCAGGCGCAGCGAGATCAGCAGGCGCGGCATCAGTTGCGGCAGCACCAGGCGCAGGATCAGCGTCCAGGAATTGGCGCCCAGGGTCTGCGCTTTGATCAGCAGTTCGCCGGGAATCTCGCGTGCGCGTTGCTCGATGTCGCGGGCGATGCAGGGGGTGATGCCGATGACGATCAGCATCACCTTGGACAGCTCGCCGAGGCCGAAGACGATGAACAGGATCGGCAGAATGGCCAGCGGCGGAATCATCGACAGCACCGTGAGCAGCGGTGACAAGGGTGCGCCGAGCAGCGGCACGCTGCCGGCGGCGATGCCCAGCACCAGGCCCAGCAGCGCGGCGATGCCGATGCCGAGGGCCAGACGCTGCAGGCTGGAAGCGGTGTCCTGCCAGAACAGGTACTGGCCGCTGCGTTTGTCTTCGCTGAAGGCCAGGCGGTCGATGGCATCGACCATCTGGCTGGCGCTGGGCAGCAGCTTGTCATTGGGGTTCTCGGCCAGGCGGCTGGTCGAGGCGCTGAAGTAGACGAACAGCAGCAGCGCGAAAGGCAGCAGGATCAGCAGCAGGCGGCCGCTGCGATCCGGGTGGCGGTTGATCAGGCGCATGGGGAGTCCTCGTCGGGCCTTGGGCGGAATGCGTGCGCGGCTAGCGTGCGAAGAGGGCGCAAGAGGGCAGGCGCGCGGGCGTCTGGCCGTTCTGGTAGGCGGCTGGCTGCCGCTGTTGCGAGTGGGGCGTACCCATGGTGAACCTCCAGTTTGACAGGGGCGGACAGGAGTTCGCGGCGGTTCCCCACGGATGGGGCGCGTTCTCCCGGGCTTTTGTCCCGCCGTGTAACCTCGCTGGAGGTCGCTAGCTCTCGGACCAGTCGCTCGCGCATGGCGAGCCGGAACCCTAGCCGGCTATTGGCAAATTGTGGTGCCGCGATCCCGGTGAGCCGGGGTGTTCCTGCACCAGAGATTCTTAGCGAACATCGTGCCATGCTCCGCAAGGTGCAGCGCTTGGCGCTGCGCTGCGGTTCGTCGCTGGCGCCGTGCGCCGTGCTGGTGCGTGGTGTGGGCGGCGTGCTGCCTGCTGGGGCGCTACAGGGCGCCGTCGGCGGCCAGCTGCATGTAGGCGTGGTTGAAGCGCAGCAGGATGCGCTGCGGGCTGCCAATGGTCTTTTCACCGCTGAACTCGATACCCAGGTTGGTCAGGCCCTGGCCACGCTTGCCCAGCAGGCCGTGAGCATCGGCAAAGTGGGCGACACGTCGCATCGTGTCCGGCAGCTTGCCGGTGCGGGCGAAGTTGAGGGCCGAGCGGGGTGAGTAGAACGAGCGCAGGGTGACCAGCTGTTCCTCGAAGTCCTCGGGGCTGGTGTCCGCAGCGGTGGCCATCCGGGCTCGGGCTGCGCGCCCGGCAGCTGTCGGCAGGCCAAGCAGGCGCTGGGTCTCGAACCAGGCACCGGTCAGCGCCCGGCCGAACTCGGGATGCTGGGCCAGGGTCTGGCTGTTGACCACGGTGAGGTCGAGGATCTCGCCGGGGATGCGGTTGGAGTTGAACACCATGCTGACCTGCGTCTTGCGCTGGATCTGCGAGAGGATCGGGTTCCAGGTGATCACCGCATCGCCCTGGCCGGAGAGAAAGGCCTCGGCGATCTCGGTGTCGGAGACATGCTGGATGGTCACGTCGCTTTCCTCCAGCAGTGCCCATTCCAGCGCGCGGCTGAGCAGGTAATGGGACACCGAGTTCTCTACCAGCAGCACGGTCTTGCCCTTGAGGTCGCGGATACTCTTGCCGTTGCCGCGCAGCAGCAAACCGTCGGCTCCATTGGAGAAGTCGCCGATGATCAGCGCGGTGCTGTCCGTGCCGGCAGCGGCGGGGATGGTCAGGGCATCCATGTTGGTCATGGTGCAGGCGTCGAACTGACCCGCGCTGTAGCGCTCGATGGAAGCGACGTAATCCGGCACTTCCTGCACCTGAATGTCAATTCCATACTTGTCCGCCCACTTCTTCACGATGCCTTGCTCGGCGGCGTAGCCCCAGGGCATCCAGCCGGCGAATATCGACCAGCACAACTTGAAGGTTTTGGGGGCGGCCTGGGCTGTCGGAGCGCCGAGCAGGCAGGCGCAGAGCAGGACGGTGAGCAGGGAGCGAATGGACATGGATACCTCGGGTCATGGACGAAAGCTGGAAAGCCGGCAGCCGTGCTGCGCGTTCTCCCGGGCTTTTGTCCCGCCGTGTAACCCCGCGACTTCCGGCCGTTGCATGAGGTCGCCGACTCTCGGACCAGCCACTCGCCCTACGGCGAGCCGGAACCCTAGTCGGCCATTACGATTCGCTAACACTGACGATCCTGGGGGTGGATCGGCTTTCCGCTGCGTTGCTAAGCGAATGGCGTGCCAGTGCTGTTCGTCGCTTCGTGATGTGCCTCACTCGGCTGCACGGAACGGGGGCACGAGTGCCGTGTCTTACAGATAGCTGACGGTGCTGCGGCGCGTGTGCCTCCACCCACCAGCAGGTCTTGGAAATTCGAGGAGTATTCCAGCATGCGTGGTTTGACTGTGATGACATTGGCCTTTTTACTGGGCGGCTGTAGCTTCAGTGCGCCAGGTGTGCATGCGCGCGTTGGTGATCCCGACGTAATCCGCGTCGACCTGGGCGGGCACGGCTATTCCAACGGTGGATCCTTTTGCCCGCCTGGGCATCGCATGAAGGGGAGCTGCTGATGAAGGCCCTGTTTGCGCTGTTACTTGCGACCAGCCTGGCGTTTGGTCTGTCCGGGTGCAGTCTCAGGCTGCCGGGCATTGGTGTCGATATCGGTGACACCGGCGGCCCACCCCATTGCCCGCCAGGGCAGGCCAAGAAAGGTCGTTGCTGATCCGGCTCCGGGCACGCTGCCCGGCCTATCTTCCGAGGAGCCGAACGCTCCTCCTGCTTCCCCCTGTGGAGGCTTCCATGTCCAAGAGACTTTTTGTCGCCGCTCTGCTGTTTTTCTCGCTCGGCGGGTGTGCGGTTTATGACTACGACCGTGGTTATCACACCGGCCAAAGTTACCGTTATCACGACGGTTACCGGCGTGATTACTATTCGCCGCCCGTCTACGTGACGCCTCGCTACTACTATGAGGACCGTCGGCACAGCTACTACTCCGCCCCTCCGCACTACTTACCGGCGCCGCCCCGTTACCACTACGGACACGAGCAGCGCTATCGCGAAGGCTACAAACGTGATGCCCAGCCGCGGCACGACTATCGCCGAGACCAGCGCCGTCAGGAGTATCGCGGCGGGCAGGTTCAGCGCGGCTGGGAAACCGGCCGCAGCACGCAGCAGCGCTTTTCCAGCGGGCGCAGTCATGAGCAACCGCGGCGCGGCAACGAGCGTCGCTGGTAAGCCTCGGCTCAATCCGCCGCGTGTTCAGCACGCGGCGTTTGTTCATCTACCCGACGAATCGCCTCGACCATGGCCTGCGCCGCTGGCGACAGGCTGTGGCCGGCACGGCTGACCAGGCCGTAGGCCGAATGCTGGTGCAGCCCCTCCGCCTGCATGGGCAGCAGGCACAGCTGGCCGCTGCGAACTTCTTCGGCAATCACATCCCAGGGCGCCATGCTCAGCACGTCGCTGCCCGCGACCAGGCGCTTGAGCACCAGAAAATTGTCGCACTCCACGCTCAGCGGCTGCAGTCGGCCGCTGGCAGTGCTCAGGCTGCGCTCGACCACGTGCGGCAACTGCGTGCCGGCCAGGGGGAAGTCGAGCAGGTCGCCGAGGCTCAGCTCGCGCCGTTGCAGCAGGGGGTGCGCCGGGCGGCAGAACAGCACGCCGTGGTGCACCCGTAGCGGCTCGATGTGCAGTTGCGCATCGCCTTGCAGTTCGCGGATGTCGGCGACGAACAGCTCGATGGTCGACTCCAGCAGCGCGTCGCGCAGCTCCAGCCAGTTGCCGATGTTCAGTTTCACCTGCACGCGCGGATAGCGCTGCAGCAACTGACCGAGCGCCTGCGGTACCAGCCTGGCGGCGGGGTAGGGGCCAGCGCCCAGGCGCAGCTCACCGGCCTGCAGGTTGCCCAGCTGATTGACCGCATTGCTCAATGCCAGGCTGCCGGCCAGCAGGCGCCGGGCATGCTCCAGCACCAGCCGGCCATGGGCGGTGAGGGTGACGCCACGGTTGTGGCGATCCACCAGGGTACAGCCGAGCTGGCTTTCCAGGGCCTGGATGCTGCGGCTCAAGGCGGGTTGGCTGAGGTGCACGGCGGCAGCGGCACGGGCGAAGTGCTGGTGCTCGGCGAGCGCGACGAAGTGGCGAAGCTGGCGTAGATCGTTCATGTGTTTTGTGCATCAACTTGTGTTTTCGAATGCATTGGAATTATCGAACAGGCTTTGCCAACCTGCCAGCACTCCAACAACAAGACGTCCATCGCCATGAGCACATTCTTTCGCTTGAGCGGCCTGCTGCTGGCCGCCTCCCTGCCCTTGAGCGCCTATGCCGAGCTGCCGGCCGAGCGCATCGAGCCGAGCATCAATGCCGAGCTGGCGGCCCACACCAAGGTCTTCGCCCAGCAGATCTACCGCGTCGCCGACAACGTCTATTCCGCCGTGGGCTGGCAGCTTGGCAACGTGGTGATGATCGAGGCGCCGGAGGGGCTGATCATCGTCGACACCGGCGAGTCGGTCAGCGAGTCGCGCAAGATCATGGCCGAGTTTCGCAAGATCACCGACAAGCCGGTGAAGGCGGTGGTCTACACCCACTTCCATCCGGACCATATCAATGGCGTGCAGGCGTTCGTCACGCGCGAGCAGGTCGAGTCCGGCGAGGTGCAGATCTACGCCCATGACACCCTGCTGGCCAACGTCGTGGCCCAGGGCGCGCTGGTCGGGCCGATTCTCGGTGTGCGCTCGGCCTACAGTTTCGGTTCCTTCCTCGAGGCGCAGGACGAGCAGGACATGAACGGCGGTATCGGCCCGCTGGTCACCCCGGAGCCTTCCACCTTCATCGCCCCGACGGTGACCTTCGCGGACAGGCTCGACACCACCATCGCCGGGCTCGACGTGCAGTTCCTGCATGTCCCCAGCGAGGCGCCGGACGAGATCGTGCTCTACCTGCCGGCCAATCGCGTGCTGATCAGCGCCGAGGTCGATCAGGGGCCGACGCTGCCGAACATCCACACCTTGCGTGGCACCAAGTTCCGCGATCCGGTGCAGTGGGTCGAGAGCCTGGACAAGCTGCGCGCCTACCGGGCCGACTACATGGTGCCGCTGCACGGTCGCCCGGTCAGCGGTCAGGACGCGGTGGAGGAAGTGCTGCGCATGACCCGCGACGGCATCGCCTACATCCATGACCAGACCGTGCGCTGGATGAACAAGGGGCTGACGCCGGACGAGCTGGTGGAGAAGGTCAAGCTGCCGCCGCACCTGGCGGGCTACACGCCCTACCTGCGCGAGTACTACGGCACGGTGAAGCACAGCGTGCGGCAGATCTACAACGGCTACCTGGGCTGGTTCCAGGGTGACCCGGTGGATCTCGACCCGACGCCGCCACGGCAGAAGGCCGAGCGCCTGATCGCCATGATGGGCGGGCGCGAGAAGCTGCTGCTGGAGGCCGGCAACGCCTACCTCAAGGGGGATTACCAGTGGGCCGCCGAGCTGGCCGGCTATGCCATCCGTGTCGATCACGACGACCAGCTGGCGCGCGACATCAAGGCGCGCAGCTTCCGCAAGCTGGGCTACGCCAGCATGAACATCAACTGGCGCAACTGGTACCTGATGAGCGCCATGGAGCTGGAGGGCAAGCTCGACGGTGACGAGATCAGCCAGCGCTCGATCGAGATGCGCAAGGTCTTTCTCTCGCCGGACATGGTGCGCAGCTTCACCCCGCAGAGCTTCCTGCAGAACTGGGTGACCCGTATCGATCCAGACAAGGCCGGTGATGTCGAGCTGACCCTGGGTTTCAACTTCCCCGATGTGGACGAACAGTGGGCGCTGGAGGTCCGGCGCGGTGTCGCGCAACTGCACAAGGGCATTCCCGAGGGTACGGGTTTGCGCCTGAGCATGGACAAGCGCTTCATGGAAACCCTGCTGACTGGCGAAGGTGGCCTGGTCAAGGGTGCGCTGCTCGGTGATGTGCAGGTCGATGGCAACCTGCTGGAGATTCGTCGCTTCCTCAGCTGCTTCGACTTCAGCGACGAAGCATTTGGCCTGACCTTGCGCTAGGACTTGCGCCAGTCGAAAGAGGGGCGGCCTCTTGCGGATCAGCCCGGCACACTTCGGGCTCATCCACTCGGAGGCTCATGATGAACCTGCTGTCTTTCGCCAAGGGCGCCCTGGCCATGTTCTGGCTGGTTGCGCTGCTCAATCTGTTCTATCCCTTCGCCACGCCGCTTGGCGGCTGGGTCAACTGGGCGGCGCTGCTGGTGCTGCTGGCGCATGTCGGCGAGCTGTTGCTGTTTCGCACGCGCCTGCAGGGGTTGCCGGGGCAATGGTGGCAGCGCTTGCAGGTGCTGTTGTTCGGCATGTTGCATCTGCAGCACCTGCGCTGAGCGCTGATGCCAAAGGTGGCGACCCAGCCGGGGTTGCCGCGCGGCGTAGCCGGCTTGCCGGCACGCAGCGCTGTTGCCCAGCGTTATTCCACGAACAGCTGCTGCACCACCGAGAAGTCCTGTTTGCCCTTGCCCTGCTTGAGCAGCAGGCGGTAGAGCTGCAGCGCCAGGGCACCCATCGGTGCGCTGTTGCCTTTGTGGCTGGCGGTTTCCTGGGCCAGGCCGAGGTCCTTGGCCATCAGCTCGGCCATGAACCCGCCGCTGTAGCCTTTCGAGGCCGGTGCGCTCTCCATCACCCCGGGCCAGGGGTTGTACTTCTCCAGTGTCCAGTTGCCGCCGGAGCTCTGCCGCATGATCTCGGCCAGCACGGCCGGATCCAGGCCATTGGCCACGCCCATGGCCATGGCTTCGGCAGTGGCGATCATCTGCACAGCGAGCACCTGGTTGTTGCACACCTTGGCCACCTGACCGGCGCCATCCGGGCCGGCGTGGAAGATGTTCTTGCCCATGGCCGCGAGCAGCGGCCGGGCCTGTTCCAGAGTCTGCGCCTCACCGCCGACCATGAAGGTCAGGGTACCGGCCGCTGCGCCGCCAGTACCGCCGGATACCGGTGCATCCAGCAGGGCGACGCCGCGCTCGCGAGCGGCGGCGTGCACCGTGCGCGCGGACTCCGGGGCGATGGTCGAACACTCGATCACCAGGGTGCCGGCCGCCAGTCGACTGAGCAAACCATCTTCGCCCAGATAAAGGCTCTCCACGTGGCGGCTGGCCGGCAGCATGCTGATCACTACCTGCGCCTGGTCGATGGCGTCGGTGGCACTGCATGCCGCCAGAGCCCCCTCGCTGGCCAGGGTATCGACAGCGCTGCGTACCAGGTCGAACACTTTCAGCGGATAACCCGCCTTGAGCAGGTTGCGGGCCATGGGCAGGCCCATGTGGCCAAGGCCAATGAAGGCGATCTGGGTCATGTCGGTTCTCCTTTTCTTGTTTTGGCAGCGTGGGCCATTGCCCGGTTTTGAACGGTTCCTACAGATCCGTAGCCCGGATGAAATCCGGGGGCGTGCAACCCATTTCCCGGATTGCATCCGGGCCACGGCCAGTGTTACTGCCCGGTTTTGAACATCTCGTTGAGTTCGGCGAAGGAGGCGGCGTTCCTGGCGAAGCCGGCATCGCCCTGCTGCAGCGCGCGTGCGGCCTGGAGAAAGCCGCCGAAGGCTGCGCGTGCCAGGCTGGAGCCGACGCTGACGCGGCGCACGCCCAGCTTATTGAGATCATCGAATGTCAGTGCGCAGGACGACAGCCCCAGCAGCACGTTGACCGGCTTGGGCGCCACGGCCCGCACCACGGCATCGATCTGCGCGCGGGTGCTCAGGCCGGGTGCGTAGAGCACATCGGCGCCGGCCTCGGCATAGGCTTCCAGGCGGCGCAGGGTGTCGGCCAGGTCTTCGCGTCCGTGCAGGAAGTTTTCCGCGCGGGCACAGAGAGTGAAGGGAAAGGGCAGGCTGCGCGCGGCCGCCACCGAGGCGCGGATGCGTTCTACGGCCAGCTCCAGCGGGTAGATGGGCGCCTGCGGGTTGCCACTGGCATCCTCAATGGAGCCGCCGACCAGTCCGCAGGCCGCGGCCTGCAGCAGGGTATCGGCGCAGCCTTGTGGCTCGTCGGCGAAGCCGTTTTCCAGATCGGCGGCCACGGGCAAGGATGTGGCTTCGACGATGGTGCGGGCGTTGACCAGAGTCTCCTCACGGCTGATCAGGCCTTCGCCGTCGGCGCGCCCGAGGCTGAAGGCCAGGCCGGCGCTGGTGCTGGCCAGGGCTTCGAAGCCCAGCGTGGCGAGGATTTTCGCCGAGCCGGCATCCCACGGGTTAGGCAGCACCAGCAGTTGCTCGCGCCGGTGCAGGGCCTGGAAGGTCAGGGCTTTTTGCAGTTGTGTATTGGCCATGCCAGCTCTCCTTGGTAAGTGTCGTGCCTGTAGCTCCTCGGGTCGCGGCTAAAGCCCTCCCACAAAAGCCCTGCTACAGAGCCCGGAAGCATCACAAATCCGCCAGCGGATGCTCGCCGTCCCAGGCCGGGGCGAAATGCGCGTCGATCACGGCCTGTGGAATCGCCGCCACGTCGGGCCAATGCCAATGCGGCGTCTGGTCCTTGTCGATCAGGCGGGCGCGCACGCCTTCGGGAAATTCCGGGTGGCGGCAGCAGTTCAGGCTCATGGCGTATTCCATGCGGAACACTTCGGCCAGCGACAGATGGCGCGCACGGCGGATCTGTTCCCAGACCAGATGGGTGGTCAGTGGGCAGCCGTGGGCCAGGGTCTTGGCGGCGCGGGCAAGCAGGGTGTCTTGGTCGTGCTGCAAGGCGCAGAGGTTGGTCATGGCAGCCGGCAGGTCGGCGACGTCGAGCAGCTCGTCGATGCGTTCGCGGCGTGGCAGCCACTGCGCGCCTGGCAGTTCGGCGCGGGCCTCGCTTTCCAGCGCTCGTAGCAGGCTGTGCAACTGGGCATCGGGCTGCTCGCGCCAGTTCAGTTGCACCAGACCGTCGAGCAGCGCGCCTTGCTGGTCGTCACGCAGGAAGCGATCAGCCAGGTTCAGGTCCAGCGCATCACGGGCGTTGATGCTGGCGGCGGTGAGCCCGAGGAACAGGCCCAGGCGACCCGGCAGGCGGGCGAGGAACCAGCTGCCGCCGACATCCGGGTACAGGCCGATATTGATCTCCGGCATGCCCAAGCGGCTGCTCGGGGTGACGATGCGGATGCCGGCGCCCTGCATCAGGCCCATGCCGCCGCCCAGCACATGGCCGTGCGCCCAGCAGATGAAGGGTTTGGGGTAGGTATGGATGCGATGGTCGAGGCGGTATTCGTCGGCGAAGAAGCGGCTAGCCAGGGGCGGCACCTCGCCGGGGTGTTCGCGACACTGGTGCACCAGCTGGACCACGTCGCCGCCGGCGCAGAAGGCCTTGGGGCCGTTACCGCGCAGCATCACGCAGGCGATGGTCGGATCTTCGGCCCAGGCTTTCAGGCGCTCGTCGAGTGCCTCGATCATCGGCAGCGACAGGGCGTTGAGGCTTTTCTCAGCGTCCAGGCTGGCGATGCCGATGCGGTAGCCGTGCAGGCTTTGGCGTTCTTCGAATTGCAGGTTCATGAGGTTTTCCCGCGTAGGGTGGATGGCGCTTTATCCATCCACCGTGTGGGTTGGGGTGGATGTAAAAGGCGACATCCACCCTGGGTATGCAGACACTGGACTTATTTGTTACGCCACTGCGGATCGCGTTTTTCCAGGAAGGCGTTAACGCCTTCGCGGGTGTCGTCGGCGTCGAACAGGTCGACGAAGCGCTCGCGCTCCTCCGGCAGCCAGGTGTTCGGGCCGCGCTGACGCGCGCCCTGGATCAGCGGCTTGATGGTGCGTACCGCCACCGGGCTTTGTCGTGCCACCTTGGATGCCAGCAGCAGGGCGGTGCCGCGTGCCTCGCCGGTGTCCACCACCTGTTCGACCAGGCCGATACGCAGGGCGGTGTCGGCGTCGATGCGTTCGCCACAGAGGATCATGCGCTTGGCCCAGCCTTCTCCCACCAGCCAGGGCAGCGCCTGGGTGCCGCCGGCGCAGGGCAACAGGCCCACGGATGCTTCCGGCAAGGCCATCTGCGCCTGGCGCTCGGCGATACGGATATCGCAGGCCAGCGCGCACTCCAGGCCGCCACCCATGGCGTAACCGTTGATTGCGGCGATGGACACACCACGGAAGTCGCGCAGGCTCTCGAAGGCCTCACCAAAGCGTCGCGCCATCTCGCGGGCGCGGGCCTTGTCGCCATCGGCGAACATGTTCAGGTCGGCGCCGGCGCTGAAGAACTTCGGCCCCTGGCCGGTCACCACCAGCGCGTACACCTCGTCGTCACGGTTGAGGTGCTCGATCACCTGCTTGAGGCCGATCAGCGAGTCACGATCCCAGGTGTTGGCTGGTGGGTGATTGATGGTGATCAGCGCGGTGTGGCCATGCTTCTCCACGGTGAGCTTGTGGGTCAGGTCGAAGATGCCGGATTTGTAGGTTTCCAGTGCAGTGCTCATAGCGATTCCTCGTCGATCATCGCCCCTTTTCCATTCACGGGAGAGGGGCGGGGCGGCCCGCGTGGGGAGAGGGCATTAAATGGTCAGAGCAGGCGATCGAGCATGCCGCCCTGCAGGAGCAGGCGGCGGGCGACGATCACCCGCATGATTTCGTTGGTGCCTTCCAGGATCTGGTGCACGTGAGCGTCGCGCACCCAACGCTCCAGTGGATAGTCGTTGAGATAGCCATAGCCACCATGAAGTTGCAGGGCCTCGTTGCACACCGTGAAGCAGTGGTCGGTGGCGAAGCGCTTGGCCATGGCGCAATACAGGCTGGCTTCAGCGTGATCGTGATCGAGCTTGTGTGCGGCCAGGCGCACCATCTGCCGGCTGGCGGTGAGGTCGGTGAGCATGTCGGCCAGCTTGAACTGCAGGGCCTGGAACTGGCTGAGCGCTTTGCCGAACTGCTTGCGCTCCTCGACGTAGCGCAGGCTCTGCTCCAGCGCTGCCTGGGCTGCACCGAGCGAGCAGCTGGCAATATTGAGGCGGCCACCATCGAGGCCTTTCATGGCATAGACGAAGCCTTCGCCCTCCGGGCCGATACGATGGCTGGCAGGAATACGCACGCCCTCGAAGGTGATGGTGCGGGTCGGCTGCGCCTTCCAGCCCATCTTGTCCTCGTTGCGGCCATAGCGCACACCGGGGGCATCGGCTGGCACCAGGAAGCAGGAGATGCCCTTGGCACCATCCTCGCCACTGCGCGCCATGACGATCAGCACATCGGTACTGCCGGCGCCGGAGATGAAGCACTTGCTGCCGTCGATCACGTAGTCGTCGCCATCGCGGCGTGCGCGGGTGCGCAGGTTAGCCGCATCGGAGCCAGCGTCCGGCTCGGTCAGGCAGTAGGATGCCAGTGACTGGCCGCTGATCAGCCCCGGCAACCAGGCGTCTTTCAGCGCCTGGTCAGCGAAGCTGGCGAGCATCCAGGTGGCCATGTTGTGGATGCTCAGGTAGGCGGTGGTGGCCACGCAGCCGGCCGCCAGTTGTTCGAAGATCAGTGCGCTGGAGAGCCGCGACAGCCCCAGGCCGCCGTCCTCCTCGGCGATGTACAGGGCCAGGTAGCCCTGTTCGGCGGCGCGGCGGATTACCTCGACGGGGAAGTGGTGGTCGCGATCCCAGTCGGCCGCGTGGGGTGCCAGTTCCCGCGCGGCGAAGGCGCGGGAACTGTCGGTTAGCAGGCGTTGCTCATCACTGAGTTCGAAGTCCATGGCATCTCATTGCAAGGTCAAAGGTTGGCCGCCGGCGCGCCGTTCGGCCTGCCACTCGGCGAGGCTGGGCAGCGCCGTGTTGGCGTCGAGGCGGTCGACGATTTCGAAGTAGTCCTGTTTCAACGGGTCCTTGAGCACGTCCTCGCGTGGCTTGACCTTCACCGCGTAGACGGTCTGCAGGTTCTGATGGTCGAAGGCGCGCCATTGCTGCTCGTCTTTGAGCAGGCTGTAGCGGTGGCCTTCGAGTGCCTTGATCAGCGCCTCGCTATCGAGGCTGTTGGCGCGCCTGGCGGCGTCGGCCCATTGCTGGACGATGCTGTAGGCCGATGCGGCAGAGCTGGACGGGTACATCTCGTAGCGGGTCTTGAATGACTGCACGAAGGCTTCGCCGCGCGCGGACTTCTCCAGCGCCGGGACGCGCCAGGTCCAGGGTTCGGTGCCGATCACGCCCTGCATCAGATTGGGGCCGGCCTGCTCGACCATGCTCTGGGTCAGGTTGGGTGCGATGACCTGCATGCGCTCGGTCAGGCCCAGGTCCTTGGCGATACGCATGGCGCGCACCAGATCTTCACCGAACAGCACCAGCGCCAGGACCTCGGCATTGCTGGAGGCAGCCTGGGTCAGGGCATCCTGGTAGTCGGCCAGGCGGGCGCCGGGGAAGGGCACGCGCACGCCCGCATGCTGGCCGATGTTGTCGGTGGCCGTGGCCTGGCGCAGCGAGGCCTCGGTGGTGTGGCCCCAGGTGTAGTCGGAGGTCACGTAGAAATAGCGTTTGTTCGGCAAGGTCTTGCTCAGATACTGGCCAAGCACCTTGGCGCTCATCCAGGCGTTGTTGCACTCGCGGAACATGTAGCGGTGGCCATCCTTGCCAGTGGTGTCGTTGGAGTAGGTGAGGGTGCCGAAGTACAGCAGGCCGTGCTCCTTGGCACGCTTGCCGGCCGCGATGGCGACCGCGCTGGAAGAGCCGCCGAACAGCACCGCCACCCCTTCGGCGGCCAGCTTGTCGACGTTCTTCACCGCCTTGGCCGGGCGCGAGGCAGTGTCCTTGCTGGACAGGCGCAAAGGCCGTCCCAGCACACCGCCTGCGGCATTGATTTCATCGATGGCCAGCAGGGCTCCACGCATTTGCGCCAATCCCTCCTCCTTGTATGGTCCGGTGCGCGGATAGTTGAGCCCGAGGGTAATGGGCTCGGCAGCCTGCGCACAGGCAGTGATCGCGGCCCACAGGGCCAGCATGGCAGACAGTTGGCGCATTGCAGTTCTCCTTATTCTTGTTCTGCTGAGAACCCTTTTACGCCGCTTGTCCAGTTCAGGTGATCGTCTATTGGTCTAAGGTCACGCTACCCCGTTCTCATTTCAGTGAAATGGTCATGTTCGGCCCATCGCCCAGCGGCTCGTCATCGAACCAGCGGCTGGTCACCGTCTTGGTCTCGGTATAGAAGCGCACCGCCTGTTTGCCGTAGGCATGCAGGTCGCCGTAGAACGAGCCCTTCCAGCCGGAGAAGGAGAAGAACGGCAGCGGTACCGGGATCGGTACGTTGATGCCCACCTGGCCCACTTCGATCGCATGCTGGAAATGCCGTGCGGCGCCGCCGGAGCGGGTGAACAGGCTGGTGCCGTTGCCGTAGGGGCTGGCGTTGACCAGTTCGATGGCCGCTTCCAGGCTGTCCACCTCCATGCACACCAGCACCGGGCCGAAGATTTCCTCGCGGTACAGGCCCATCTTCGTGGTCACGCCACGGAACAGGGTCGGCCCGACCCAGTTACCCTTCGGATAGCCCTCGACCGTGCACTGCGAGCCATCGAGCAGGCAGTCGGCGCCCTCGGCCTTGCCTTGTTCGATCAGGCGCAATACGCGCTGGCGCGCCTGCGGGCTGATCAGTGGGCCATAGGCGGCGCCGTTGTCCTGCCAGTGACCGGGGCGCAGCGCGGCCATCTGCGTCGCCAGTTCGTCGATCCAGTGTTTCGACTCGCCAACGAACACCGCCACGCTGATCGCCATGCAGCGTTGCCCGGCAGCACCGCAACTGGCACCGAGCAGGTTGCTGATCACCTGATCCTTGGGCGCGTCCGGCATGATCACCATATGGTTCTTGGCCCCGGCGAAGGCCTGCACGCGTTTCAGGTGCTGGGTGCCGGTGCGGTAGACATGCTGGCCGACGGTTACCGAGCCGACGAACGACACCGCGCGCACGGCCGGATGCACCAGCAGCGCATCAACCTGCTCGCGCCCGCCATGCAGCACCTGCAGCACGCCTGCTGGCGCACCAGCCTCGATAAAGAGTTCGGCGAGGCGGTTGGGTGTCAGCGGATCCTGCTCGGACGGTTTGAGGATAAAGGTATTGCCGCAGGCGATGGCCAGCGGAAACATCCACAGCGGAATCATCGCCGGGAAGTTGAACGGGGTGATGCCGACACACACGCCCAGTGGCTGGATCCAGCTGGCGGTGTCGATCTCGCGGGCGACGTTTTCCACCGTCTCGCCCATCATCAGGCTGGCGATATTGGCTGCGTGCTCGGCCACTTCGATGCCGCGCCAGACGTCGCCCTTGGCATCGGCGAAGGTCTTGCCGGTTTCCGCTGCGAGAGTTTCCGCCAGCTCGTCGTGATGCTCCTTGAGCAGGTGCTGATAACGCAGCATCAGGCGGGCACGTTCCGATACCGGCACCTCGCGCCAGGCGAGGAAGGCCTGCTGCGCACCGCTTACTGCCGCCTCGATTTCCTCGGCGGTGGCCTTGGGCGCCAGGGCGATCACCTCCTGGGTGGCCGGGTCAGTGACTTCGATCAGGTCCGTGGCCTGGCTTTCACGCCATTGGCCGTCGATCAGTTGCGGCAGGTTACGGGGCATCGTCGCCTCCCGTTGTTCTTGTTGTGTTCTGTTATAGCCGTTGGCGATGGCCTTGTGGATTGACGATCTTGGTCTGTGGATGGACGATCTTGTCATTTGATTGAATGGTGTGAGGTGCACATGGGGATGCGTGTGGAAACGTCCAACTGGCCACTGCCGGTGGGTGGGCAGCGCTTCATCACGCCGCCGCGTCTGCGTCGCCTGCTGGCGCACCATGCCCTTAGCAGCGGTTGCTATCCGCTGGCCATGGGCTTCTATCCGGAGGCTGCCGGCCATCAGATGCGCCGCGAGCGAGCGGACGACCACCTGCTGATCTACTGCCGTTCGGGGAGAGGTTGGTTGCACTGCATGGATGGACGATTCGATGTCGGCCCTGGCGACCTGCTGCTGCTGCGCAAAGACATGGCGCATGCCTACGGCGCCGATACGCAAAGCCCCTGGACGATCTACTGGGTGCACTTCGACGGCGCTCTGAGTGACGACTTCCTGCGTCTGCTCGGCAAGCAGCCGCTACGCCGGATTGGTGTGCAGCCGCGCCTGCTGGGGGATTTCGAGGCGCTGCTCGCCGTGCAGCGCCAGGGGCTCAATGCAGCGCCGTTCATCCATGCTGCACACCGTTTGCAGGCGCTGCTCAGCTCGCTGGCGGTGCTACCGGCGCGGGTCAATCTCAAGTTTGGCCGGGTGCTGGATATCGAGGCGGTGCACGCGGTGATGCGTGAACATCTGCGTGGCAGCCTCAATCTCGACGAGTTGGCCGCGCAGTTCAAATTGTCGCGCTTTCATTTCGCCAAGACTTACCGCGCGCTGACCGGGCATGCGCCGATTCAGGATTTCATCCAGCTGAAGATGGCGCTGGCTTGCCGCCTGCTCGATCGGGGCGAGATCGAGGTGCGCCAGGTGGCCGAGCAACTGGGCTATGACGATCCCTATTATTTCTCGCGGCTGTTTCGCAAGGTGGTGGGCATGGCGCCCAGTCATTACCGGGCGCTACATCAAGGCTAGTCGCGCGCCCGCTACACCCGTGCGATGGTCGCCAGGCCGGTAGCCACCAGTTTTTCCTGACCGTCCTTCTCGGCGAACACGTCGGCCCGGCAGACTGCCTGGCGTTGACCGGCCTTGAGCACTTCAGCGCGGCAGATCAGACGCTCGCCAACGGCAGGGGCGAGCAGGTTGAGCTTGTATTCGCTGGTGACCACGTCCCCGACCATCGAGGCCGCGGCCCAGGCGCAGCCGCTGTCGACCATGAAGCCGACCACTGCGCCATGCATGTAGCCATGGTGCTGACACAGATCGCGGCGGCTGCGCACTTGCAGGCTGACCCGGCCTGGCGCGAACTCGAGCAGTTCGGCACCGAGCAGCTGGGCGAAGGTGGAATGGGCGAGGGCCTGTTCCAGACGCTCGCGGCTGATGCCGTTCGAGTCGCTCATATGATTTCCTGCACGAGTTGTGCGGGAGAGTCTCGACCTGCTCTCAGGCTTGGGCAAGCTGCATCCACTTGCCTGATAAGGCTGCATAGCAGGAAGCCTCAGGCGAGCAGGCGCTTCCACAGTTGCAGTTCGCCGGCCAGCTCCTGCCGCAGTTCAGCGAGCGGTTGCTCCAGGCCAAGCTTTGCCTGCGCCGGCAGCGGCTCGGGTAGAGGCGCGTTGCTCTGCAGGGCGCTGGCGAGCAGGACCAGATCGGCCAGGTCGGCGGCGCCGTCATGCTGGCGTTGCCATTGGCCGTAGAGGCGAGTGGATTCGATCACCGCCGACGGCAACTGCCAGCGCGTGAGGATCAGCGCGCCGAGGTCACCGGACAGCTGTTCGCACAGCCGGTACAGCGAGTCGGCGTCGCGCGGCACATCCGGCCAGTGTTCCAGCTCCGAGAGCAGCGGCAGGCTGCCGATGTCCTGCAGGAGCCCGCCGAGCATGGCATCGTCCAGAGACAGGCCCGTGCGCTGAGCCAGTGCCGCACAGTAGGCGGCGCGCTCGCGGGCATGCTTCCAGCGCGCGCGGAAGGCCTGTTGCAACGCGGTGTCCTGGCTGGTGAACAGGTGCTGCAGGCTGAAGCCCAGCACCAAGTCAGCCAGCTGCCGGGTACCGAGGCGGCCGAGCAGGTCACGCAGTGAGGTGCAGGCGCGGTTGCCGCGCAACAGCGGCGTTGTGGAAAACTGCATGAGATAGGCGGCCAGCGGGGGATCGCTGTTGATCACGCGGGTCAGCTGTTCCAGCGAGGTGCGAGGGTCGTCCAGCAGCTTCTTGATCCGTACCGCGGCCTCGGGCATTTGCGGAATTCTGGCTTCGCCCTTGAGAAAACGGTTCAGTAGCGCCAGGCGCAGGGTATCGACAGTGGTTGTCATCGTCTTGGGGTTCGTTCTCGGCGTCTATGGTTGCAAGGCTAGCAAAGCATCTTGACGCGTGCCGGGGCAGCCTTCCTTGACTTGCCGCAACCCCTTCTCTAGCGTGCCTGCATTTGTGAAGATTCAGGCAGGAAAAAGCCCATGACCGACGACCGCATCAAACTCGACGCCAGCTGGAAAGAGGCTTTGCGCGAGGAGTTCGACAAGCCTTACATGAGCGAGCTGCGAGAGTTCCTGCGGGCGGAAAAGGCGGCAGGCAAGGAGATCTACCCGCCGGGGCCGTTGATCTTCAATGCGCTCAATTCCACGCCGCTGGACAAGGTGAAGGTGGTGATCATCGGTCAGGATCCCTACCACGGCCCTGGCCAGGCCCACGGCTTGTGCTTCTCGGTACAGCCGGGCGTGCAGACGCCGCCGTCGTTGCTGAACATCTACAAGGAGCTCAAGCGCGATCTCAATATCGACATCCCGTCACACGGCTACCTGCAGAGCTGGGCGGATCAGGGCGTGCTGCTGCTCAACACCTCGCTGACCGTGGAGCGCGCCAACGCCGGCTCGCATGCCAAGATGGGCTGGCAGTTCTTCACCGACCGGGTGATCGAAGTGGTCGGCGCGCAGCAGGACAAGCTGGTGTTCCTGCTCTGGGGCAGTCACGCGCAGAGCAAGCAGCGCCTGATCGACCCGACCAAGCACCTTGTGCTGCGCTCGCCGCATCCGTCGCCGCTATCCGCTCACCGTGGCTTCATCGGCAACGGTCACTTCAGTCGCTGCAACCAGTTCCTCAGCCAGAACGGCATGAGTCCGATCGACTGGCGCCTGCCTGCGCTGTGAAAGCCGCTTCAGCGCTGCACGACGGCCTCGTCAGCCGTGCATTGCTGTGCGGCCAGGTCGGCATGAAGGCTTTGCAAACGGTTTTCGGCCCGCTGCATCTGTTTTGAGTCGGCCTGCTCGACCAGGTCGACGATCAACTCGGCCATTGCCTGACGATTCTTCTCATAACTGGCTTTATAGGCGCGGGTGTAGAAACGCTCGCGTTGCTGCAGCAGGGCCGTCATGCGCGGGGCGAAGTCGTCGCCGCGGCGCACCTCCAGGGCTTCATGCAGGGCCTGCTGCCAGGCGATGCGGTTATCCAGCCAGATCCGGTTCTGCTCGCCAAGGGCCTGTGCCCAGCTCTGCACCCGTTCTTGCTGCGCGGCATTGAGTGTGCCGAACCAGGGCTGTAGGCGCTCCTCCATGCGTTCGGCACGGTGGCTGATCTGCTCCTGTACGGGCGGGTCTAGAAACTCCTCACGCAGTTTGCCGTTCTGCTCGTCTAGCGCAGCCATCAACTGTTCGACCTGGCGCGGACTGAGACCGCGCAGCAGCTCGATGGTGCTGGGGGTGATTTCCACGGCGATACGCTGCATGGCCTGTTCGAAGCCGGCCAACTGGCTGGCCATCAGCTCGCTGTCGCGGCGGCTGAGCGCCAGTTGGCTGCGTTGCAGCCAGTCGAGATAGCCCGGCAGTTCTACGCTGCAATGCCAGGCCAGGTGTTCCTGCAACTGGGGCTTGAGCCATGCGCTCTGCTCGCTGGTCAGCGCCACATAATCGCTGAGCTTCCAGGGGATCAGCCAATCGAGATTGCGGTAGGCCAGGCCGACGCGGCTGCAGGCGCTCAGCAGCAGGGTGGCGGTCAGCAGAAGAAGCAGGGATTTGCGCATGAACGCAGTCTCGCGAGAGCAGAGTCCTTGAGACTAATACTCGTCGAACCTGATGCAAGAGGGCGGAAATATTCGCTTATGACTTCGGTGATGTGAGGTTCGGATCGTGGGCAAAAGGGATTCTTTGCATGGATTGGGAAAGTGCAGATTGATACCGGACTGGTAAGTTTGTGCGTTCTTTTGCGCTATTTACATCAGGGCAAAGATCATTGGCGCGTCGATCTTTCGTCCTGGTTTCGCCCCTCACGGGCGAGTCACTTTCTCTTGCTTGCCAAGAGAAAGTAACCAAAGAGAAGGGCACCCCGTTCATCCGGCCCCGGCTACGCCGGGGTTCCCTCGCTCCATCACCACTCCAGGGGCGCGCCACGAAGGGCCATCCCTGGCCCATCGTGGCTCTCGCGACATCCATGTCGCTCAACCCCTTACGCGGCGATTCCACTCAGCCTCCTGAAGGGGATTTCGGCGTCGCCTGTAACATTGCGGTTGAAAAGCAAAGGCCAGACGCCGCCAATTTCAACTCAGCGAAGATTACGAAAGCTCGAGACCTGGTCCCCTTCAGGAGGCCGAGTGGAGGTGTTGCGTAGGGGAGCGAGCCGCATGGATGCGGCGAGAGGCTTAATGGGCCAGGGATGGCCCATGTAAGCCGGCCCCCGGAGCGGCACCGGAGTGAGGGAAGTTTCGCGTAGCGAAACCCGGATGTCGGGGTGCCCTTCTTTGGCACACCTTTCTTGGGCAAGCAAAGAAACGCAGCGAAGCGCAGTAACAGCCGCAGGCTGGCCCGAAGGGTGAGCGCAGCGAATCA
>Ga0070754_10000536_pt1 | contig 34958 bp, 47 predicted proteins | sample VirMetDEL_Sep_01_FD_75181 | JGI IMG/M metagenome (GOLD analysis project Ga0070754, IMG submission 75181) | Aqueous microbial communities from the Delaware River and Bay under freshwater to marine salinity gradient to study organic matter... | ecosystem: Environmental > Aquatic > Marine >...
TCGTTTAAACTTGGATTTAAAGCTCCTTCAATTATTGCGTCGGAAGATATTTCATACTGATTAGAGCCAAGAGTTTTTAACTCAATCTCTTTTAACATTTCCACCCAATCAGCATTTCCTGAAACTAGGTTAGCTTCTAATTCATAAGCTCCATTTTCATCTAAAGAAGAACCTAAAAGGTTTGCCATTCCTGAGAATAATTCCACACCATCTCCTTTAAGCAAAAATCTCAGCGGTTTTATTTGATTGAAACTGCTTGTTACAGAATACTTATTAGATAAAGCTTGTAATTCGTTTTGAAAATTAAAGGCTAATTTGTTTTTAGATGTAGCAGGTATTGTTAGTGTTTTTGAAAATGAAGAACTAGAAGACTCTAAATCTCTATAATCTTTAATTGAAGCGTTAAGAGCAACCTGAAAGTCCTCATGTAAATCTAAACTAATATCAGTTTTTCCTTGTATTGGAGCTTCCCCAAATGTAGCTGATAAAGTAATGTTGTTTAAATAAGCATCTAGAGTGTCTGACGAGCTTGTTGTTTTAAATTCTATAGCCACCTGACCGTCACCTGCTGATAATACATCAGGTATATTGTTTCTAGTTATAGTGTGAAGATTACTAGAAGTAGAAGTACTGCTTATGGTTGTTGTGTTTTCCGAACCCTCAAAACGCTCTGTTACAATTATAGATGAACCTGAAGAAAGATACATTGTATCTATAGTTAAATCAACTTGATTTGCCCCTTGAAGATATACTGTTTCAACAGAAAAATAAAATGTTTTAGACGCTATTCCTGAAGCTAAACTCAAGTCTTGAATATCAACATTCTTAACTCTACAGGCTACATCGTAAGCTGCAACGTAATCTAAAGAAGTGTTTAATGAAGAAGGGTCACCTACTTTTTCAAGAATAACTTGACTTCCTGACTGAGCAACTTTAACTTTAACGTAATCTATTACAGCATCTAAACCTGTTAAAGCAGAGCCTTTTTCGCTTGCTGTTTCAGGTCTAATTCTTAATTGAGAGCCTTCAGCAATTATAGTACCTGAAGATGTGCCTGCAGATGCTATTTCTAAAGATTGAGTTCCGCTACCGAAGTCAACTCTCAAGCTATCTCCACCTGAAAGAGAATCAACTTTGTATTCAATAGAAACAGCACTACCTATATGAGTTTCAGGTATTTGTTCTGATTGAACTGCGTTAGGAGCAGCAACTCCATTAGTAGGGTTGTACTTGAACCTTATTTTATTATCACTAGCCCCGTTACGGGTTATAAATGAGTTTTCTGAATCAAAAAATCTAATATCTTTAATAATATACCCCATCGAATCAACCCACGCATCTCCAAAGTGATTGTCAGTAAATATATGTAAATCTGTAGAGCCTACTGATAAGTTACATCTAGTAGTTACAACGCTTCCATCGTAACACCCATCGCTATCAACACCACCGCCGTTATTTAAAGGGCTAAATCTATGCGTTTCTGCTGAAATTAACTGAGACTCTGAAGAGGAAAAACTGCCGTCAGCCATACTAAAAGGTAGTACTGCATTTTCAACATCACTTTTAATATCTGAATCAGGTGCGAATCCATCATCGAAAAAACGAACTTCCTCATAGTTAGGGCTTGCACTTATATGTCTAGTATAAGATAATGGGTACTTTGTTAATTCAGAGGTTGTAACTACTATAGGAGCTTCAGAAGCTATCCCTGAACTTGCATCAAGAAGAAAACTGCTATTGTTAGGAGCTACTTGGTGTTCGTCAAGTTCTGTGGTTGTATTTCTTATGTAGCTTACATTTTTATCAAGAATAAGAAACCTAGTCCGTTCAAATCTAACGTAGTTTATTCTTATAAACGACATTTCAGGTAAATCTTGACGAAGCGTAACCTCTAAAGCTACTCTATCAAAAGCTTTGTGAGTATTGAAAGTAAAATGCGTTATAGCTTCAGCGTCAGTTGTGCTATTTATAGGTATGTTTATTTCATCTGTTAAAGCTTCCACTATTTCGTTAGAGCTATCTATAGCGTACACCCTAGCTGTAGCTCCGTGATTACAAGTTTCAACATTAAAAGAAACGTGGTAAGTTGTTGATTTAACTAAAGTTTTTTCAACTCTAGCAACAGAAAAAGGAGCGTTAGAAAATTGACCGCCAAAAAATAACATTTTCTGAGATGTAGCGACTTCAGCCCTTACAGGTGCGTTAGCAGTACTTTGGTCAAACGCTTCGTTAAATGTGAAAGGTTTAGGAAACCATTTACCATCAGCAGTTCCTGTTAAATTTGAACTAGAATCAATGCTGTAAAGAACTGAAGTGCTTTGAATGTCGTCATAAAAACCGCTTCCATCAACAGCTCCGTCACCATAACACCCTGTAAGCTCTTGATTAAATGCAGTGGTTGAGTCAGAGCTACATGTAAAGTCTATCTCTAACTCTACATTTTTACCTATAGTATGTGGTTGAAAAATATTTTCAAGGCTGAATATTATAGGAGGTAAAGGGTAGTCACATGTTACACCTCCATAACCGTAAGCAGGAAAATTAGAAGATGGTATCTCTGAAAACTTTTTTTTAGTTAGTAATAGATTAGGATTTTGACTATAATATTCCTTGAAAAGAATATTAGCTGGTTGGAATCCAAAAACGAGATAAAATACATAATTGTAAATTCTATCAAAATATCTAATAAACCTATCTGCTGAACCTGCAGTGCTAGTAAGAGCCAAACTTTGTTCTTGGTCACTCCCGTGCATGTTTTGCGACCTAATAGAGCCGTAATTTATTCTTTGTGTCTTTCTTAAAGCAAAATTACCTGCAACATAAAGAGATTTTAAATAAACCTCATTCATCTCGTTATTTATCTGACTTGGGTGAACATCTGAAGTGTCAGGTATGTATCGAGGGCTAAAAGTTAAACCTACTCTTTCAGGTGAATTATTTACAGAGCTTATTCTCCCGTAAACAGTTAAATCAGGCATTACGTAGTGAGTGTTCGGTTTATAGTACGCAAAACCAGGTGTTTGGTCGTGTTCAATGTCATTAGCGTCTGCAGCATCTAATCCGTCATTAGCTAACGTAAACATATTAAAATCCCAACCTTGAGCTACAAAAAAAGAATCATTAAGGTCATAAAGACTTGTATAAATTGGATGCAAATATATATCATTGAAAGCTTGATTAAAGGTTTCATTATATAAATATAGAGGTGTGTTATAGGCAATCTCAGGTAAAGGGTCTAAGCTGTCAAAACTAAATGCTTGAGGAACTTCATAACCAAAAGCATCGACATAACCGCTTAACCATAAAAAAAGGTTACCATTCCAAATTTCTACTTCGTTCGTAGACTCTTGACCTCCTATAAGACCTTCTCCTTTTATTATTAATTCAAATATATTAGCCGCCATTCTACTATTGCTTTACTGTATGAACATCTTTTACAAAAGATATTGTAAATTTTTCTATATTCTTTCTGTTTTGAGGTAGAGGTGTTGTGTCTGCATCTGTAATAATTATTGGAATGTATTTAGCTGTTGAGTCTAAACCGAACTCCATTAGAAATACATTAGTGCTTCTGTAAATTTCAGACAACCACTCTGAAGCCTCTTGATTAACAATAGTGCTCAAAGTATAAACAACATCAGTTCTACCTCTAGAAACCCCAAATTTAGAAGAGTCTCTTTTAGTGTAATCTTTATATCCTGTTTTATATATGCTTTTAGAATGAATATGAGAAACACCTAAATTTGACTCAAAGGTATAAAAATCTAAGCAATTATAATCATTAACAAAATAAATAACGTAGTTTTTAGCTCTTCTTAAATTTGCATTTGTAGAGCTTCCACCTTTGATTAACTCAAACTTTAATCTGCTAGTTTCATTAGAACCTTGCTTTAGGTAAATATCTAAATTTTTACCCATACCATTAACAGTAGTATTTGATAGAGAGTTAGTTAAGTATAAATTATCAATAGTTAAATTTGCAGTTTTTATTGTATCATCTGCAGTACCTATAAAATTTCCTGTCAGTAAATTTCCTGCAACAACAGAAGTACCTGAGTCGTTAGTGTAATCAGCTACAATTTCATAAGTAGCTCCTGTGCTTTGACAAAGAACACTTAAAGATAATCCCGTTCTACCTGTAGGTATAGCTCTCCTTAAATTTGAAGGGCAGTTAGTTAAGAATTTTCCGTAACTTTTATCTATAAGAGCTGAACTTATACGCCAACCTGAAGCTTTATAAGTGTAAGGAAGCGTGTTAGAGAATTTATTACTATTAATTTCTTCATCAGGAATTTCTATATCACAGAAAAATAAACTTTCATCTGCGGTATCTACTGACGCGTCGTCAGAATTATAAGTTAAAACACCATTGTTATTTATAACCCAAGTCTTAGCTTTTACTTTATACTCAGCTATTAAAGGAAAGTCGCTTTTTCTATTTATACCCTTATCTCCATTAGCAGTACTAAAAACAGTGAAATCTATATCTTTTTTTATTGCGCTTTTAAGTATAGATGATATATCGAAAGTAAAAACAGGATTATCTTCAGGGCTATCTGAATCTCTACCTTGAACTAAAGCACTCCCCTTTTTTACAAAAGTAAAAGAACCGCTTACCTTTTCTTTAACCTCTACGTCTATTTGAACTAAAACAGGTATTTCACTACCTGAACCTTTTGAGTACTTTATCAGTAAAGGTCTATTGCAAGTTTCTATAATTTTTGTTGCGTGAGATGCAACGCCATCCGATATTACTATATTTTGAGCCATTTTATTTTATTTTTAAAAAAATGTTTGATTAACGCTTTGCCCTCCAGATTTAGTAGGTCTTGTGAAGCTTAGTGATTCTTGAGATATATTCCTTACAGCCTCAACTAAGTCTTTCCTAGAGTCCTTTCTTAACCTACTTTTTTCTTCTTCCCAAACAACGTCTAACCAACCTAAATTACCTTTGTAAAAGTCGCTTGCAGGATTAAAATTAGAAAATCCGTCTTTTTGAATTGCTTTAGCTATAGCGTAAGCTACTTTTTTTCTACTTGTAAATCTTCCATCCTTCCCTCTTCTTGGTTGAATATTCTTTCTTTTCATCCAAGCTAATATAGCGTCTATAGAGGGCATTCTTCTAGGGTGTATATTTTTATTTAAAAAATTACCGTAACCTTTCATTGACACTATAAAACCAACGTAGTTACCTTTATTTTCAATCCTACCTGATATACTATTTAATAATTCTTTTGTAGAAATATTATTTCTAGATATTAAAGAAGCTCTTAGTTTTTTAGTAAAAGAACCTGCGTAACCACCTATTCTCCTTCGAACTTTACGATATTGAATTAATCTATCTACAGCCATTAGAATAAAGAATTTAAGTCATTTGATACAGTTGATGCTTGAGCTTCGCTTAATGCAGCGTCATAAATAGCTATGTGCGATATTGTACCCAAAAAACCTCTATAACCAAGAGGGTCAACTAATTCAGAAGTTCCTATTAATATTTTAGCTTGCGAAAATTGATTAGAATGAGAGCCTGATTCTTCGTAAGATGTTTGAGCATTTCCAACACCTACATATAAATGTAGCTTATTGTTTGTAGAATCGTTCACTATACCTACTACTGTTTCTGATAGCGGTTCTAAATCTGCTGAAGTTTCATATATAGCTGAAGCACTGTTTACATCTATTTCATTACCTGAGTCGTTGTCGTCATCAATTTGATAAAAAGGTCTTCCGTCTTGAGCTTGTTGAGAATCTGTAGAGCCTGAGTGAGTACCTAACCCAAATATAAATCCATCACCACTTGAGGGGTCTGTTATTCTTAATAATACTTGAGTATCTGTTTGCGTTACAGAAGCAACGGACATCTTAAAAAATATACTCCAATTAGCTGTAGAGAAAGTTACATTTTCTATTCTAAAACCCTCGTTAGGAGTAGTTTGTGGAAGAGAAAAGGTAAATCTAGGTGGTGAATACTCAGGAATATTATTTTCGTTATAGTGAGTTATAGTTTTAGGGCTACCTGAAGGGAGTTGAGAAGTCCAAGAAAGAGAATCGTTTGACCGATTAACTCCTAAACTACCATTAAATAAAGCAAATAAATTCGTGTTAAGAGTCCAATCATCAGCCACTATAGATTCGAAAGCTAAAAGTGAAGGAGCTAATAAAGTAAAGTTAACTCTAATACCTGTAGCTAAATCGTTTCCTAACTTAGAAACCCTTTCAATCTCGAAGGAGTCTTCTTGAATAATTAAAGCTCCATTTCTTTGACCCATAATTTCATCTGAAAGACTCGAAAATAAATCCATGCAGTCATCGTAAAGGCTTAATTCTGTATAATCAGAACTCAACCTTGAGCTTTTTTTTAATATAAGCAATGTCATGCTATATTCTTCGTAAGCTCTGTTTATATTTGAAACTGATGAGTTAGGTATAGAAGATATGCAAACAGGGTAGTTTATATTTCTAAGTTTGTTAACTTCACTTTCGTCTAACATATAAAACTGATTTAAACCGTCAACTTTAGATACCGCTAAGTTTAAATCGTTATATAAATCTCTTATTCCTTTATAACTCATTTTTTATATTTTTTATTTGTTTCTTCGCTTATTTCGTACTCATAGTTAGCTTTAGACGACAAAAACGATAAGTATTGAAAAACATCTCCCGTGTTCGTATGTAAAACACTGTCAATAGGAGTCTTGTCAGGCTGATTAAATATACCGCACTCTGCCAATTCATATAGCGTTTTAATCCAACCAAACCTTTTAAAGTTCTTTTCATAAATGGCTGTTTGCTGCCCTTTTGCTCTTGAAGATACAGACGGTATGCTAGATTGTAGACTCTGGACTTCTTTTGCAAAAAAAAAGCGAAATCTAACGCTAAAGTAGCAGGAATATCTAAAAATTCTAAAGCTAGCTTATCTCTATCTTTGTTAGTCATCTCAGCTTCACCTTTAACCGTGTGAGCTAATTGATGAGCTAAATAATCTAAAGAGTTCTTGTCTTGATGCTTGGAAACAAACTCAGACTGAACAGACTCTATATATTGACCAAATGTTGTATCTAACCCTAAGTCGTATGTGAATTTGTATTTCTTACCTTTAAACATAAATTCTTTTACGTTTTCAGGCTGTCTTTCTTCTGCTAAAAAATCTAAAGAGTTAACATACTCAACTATAAAAGCTAAAGGAATTTTATTTAACTCTTCTTTTGATGCTCCTGAAAATAAAGAACAAACATTAAGTTTAAATTCTAGTGAGTCTTTTTCAGGAATGTTCTCTTCTTTACCTTCAAACTCATCTATTAACTTTAAGTAATTAATACAGAGTTTGTTATATTCAGAGAACTGTCTAAGCGTTATCGCTGACCAACCTACAGGTAATTTTAATTCTTTACTTTCCATTTCTGTTTTATCTAAATGCTGATATTCGTTTTCCTTTTCCGTACATATCTAAAGCCATCTGCAAACAATCTACCATATCATCGTGTCTTGCATTTGGAAATTGAGAGCATTGAGACAGGAAATTATCATTCCACATACCTTCTAGTAAATTAACTCTTTTAGCTTCTATTATGCTGACAACGTCTGTAACTCTAGCAACCTTATCTTTTGCAGGTGGTTTAGCTTCTATTATGTTTAGTCTAGTATTTCTTCTTAGTGTTTGAACTATAGACTTTCCGCTAGCCTTTGGCTCTACATATATTCTAGACCTTTTGTTATATCCGTTTCTAAAACAAAAGTCATCTATGTATTTAATTAACTCAGGGAACTCTAAGTACTTCTCCTCAACACATCTTATGTAAAACTCACCTTCGTATTCTGCGTAACACAACAATGCTGAAGGGTCGTTATTTTCTTTAGAAGTATAAGCAGGGTCTATAACAAAATTCCAAGTCATAAAGGCTTCTTCATCAAATCTTCTTTGTACGTTAAACCATTCTTTTTTTATTATACCTCCATCTGCAGGTGCAGGTTGCTGTTGAAGTTGACCTGCGTATTCGTAGCTACCTAATTGGTATTTATAGTCTTGAAGTATTTTTCTAGAAAATCTAGTACTCCAAAACAAATCGTTTTTATAGAATTTATAGAGTCCTTTAGGACTCAAAATTTTTGAATTTTCCGCAGGTATGCAGATATGTTTATATGAGTCAGGATTGTTGCGTAAAAGGAAGCCACTTAAATCATCTTCGTGTAGCCTTTGCATAATTATTATTCTTACGCCTGTTCTAGGGTTGTCTAAACGACTATATAGCGTTGTGTTATACCAATCATTGGCGTGAGTCCTTTCAGCTTGCGAGGCGGCTTGTTTTGGGCTTATAGGGTCATCGACAATTATTATTGACGCTCCTGCCCCTGTAACAGTACCTCCAACCGAAGTGGCGCGTCTATTACCTGTGTGGTCGTTAACGTAGTGCTGTTTTGTGTTTTGGTCGGGTTTTATAACGAATAAATCACCCCAATTTTCTTGAAACCACTCACTTTGTATAACATCTCTAGATTTAGCGCTATGCTCAACACTTAATGAAGCAGAATATGATGCTGTTATAAATCGCATCTTAGGGTCTTTAATCCAACACCAAACAGGAAATAAAATAGTACACATTAGAGATTTTGACGCTCTAAAGGGTACATTTATAATTAAATCGTTATTTTTTGGCTCATCTGCTACAATTCTTTCAGCTTCTTTCTGTAAAACTTCGCAAATGTATTTATGATGCCAATTTATATCCAATTCTACCGCAGGTTCAACAACCTTAAAAGCTTCTTTAAAAAATTCAAAGTAAGACATCTCGCAAAGCTTTCGCTTTAAAGCGGACTTCATAGAGTCAGATAATTGCTCCTGCTGTATAGTATCTTTGGATTTCCTACCCATTTTAGTTAGAAGCGTCTATAATAAAGGTTTTACTTGACGCTGTGTGAGTTATCGTTAATTTAGCTCGAGCTCTACCTGCAGCGGCAGTGTACGCAAACGTAAATCCGTCAACTAGATTAGCTAAGTTGCATAAGTTGTTAACGTCATCTCTTAAATCCTCTACAACGTCATCAATTATAGGCTCTCTACTAGTTAAAGAAGGTCTAACACCTATAGCTTTAGAATATTTAGAGTCTGTAGCTTTTTCTCTTCTTGATACTGTTGCCATAATTATAAGTCTTCAAAATCTATATCCTCAACACTTTCGTTAGATTCTCCTAGCATTTTTTTCAAATCACTAGTCGTTGTGTCTTGGCTTAGATTTATTTCTATTTTATGTGTTTTTTCGTCATTTATTTGCGCTGCTAACAACTTAGGAGTGACGTAAGGAAGAAGTTTAACTATACAATCTATGTATTCTTTAGCGCTTCTTTCTCTAACTTCCATTAAAGCTGTTTTTATTTCAGCAGTACTACCCTGTAAAGCCATAGCGATTGTTTCTCTAGTAACTTTCGTTACTTTATTACCTGCTCCTTTCTTTCTACCTGAAGGATTTCCGCTTTGACCCTTTTTCCACTTTGCGTTTTTTTTCTTTGGCTCAGACATTTAGTATTTAGTTTTTACCTTTGGCTTAGTTTTTCTTTTTGTTTTTGGCATCTTTTTCAGTTTTAGGTTGCTCTTTTTCTGTTTGAGGTGCGTCTAAGTAACCTCTGTTCTTGTATGCGTTGTAATTATTTTCATTTCCTGCGAATTTAACAATTCCTGAAGGATGATATACATTACATGGCTTAAATTCTTTTTTGCTCATAACTTATTTTTTACTTTTTCCTTTTTTGTTTCTAGCTCTATTAGTTGAAGCTTTTTCTTTTACTAATTTTCCTTTCTTAGTGTGCGACATATCTAATCCATCTCCGTTTCCGTAAGTGCCTGCTTTTTTATTTGCTCTGTTTAACTCAGCTCTGTACTTTTTTCTTTTAGTAGTAGAGTGGTATTTTGTGTCGTAAGCTTTTTTATTTGCAGAAGTTTTAGACTTACCTTTTCCTGCAAGTTTATTTCTTCTACTAGGTACTTTTTTTGTCGCCATAATTATAGGTTTATCTGCAAATGTAATAAAAAAATTGTTAAATCCTTGACTTTGCATAAAAAAAATCATACCTTCGCTCGCAGTTATAAGCGTAGTTTTTACGAAGCTATCTACAAAACAAGGGCGCACTGTATACTTTTTACAAAATCATCGCAATACACCCCTATCTAAACACTTTATCACCTACCTCAACACTTTTGGATGTTTCACAATTTGTGTGATTTGCATAAAACCCCCTAGCCACATATCGACGGTCTTACATATGTAGATTCTTGTATATGATGCTAAGTGCCTGAAAGTCAGACGATTAGCTCTTATTTAGAATGAGTCTAGATAAGGGCTAAATGTAAGGTTTCGCATATAGGTTTCTATATATGTTCACTTTTTGGTTCTGCTTTTTTTGTGTTGTTAGCAGTTCTCAAGCAAGCCGTTTAAGCCCCTTTTTAAGCCCTTTTAAGCCCTTTTAAAATGATTTGATACTAAGACACTAGCGAGACCCTTCGCGCGATTCTGCGCAAGATTCTTGATTTTTATTTAGAATGATTCTAAGAGAACGCAAATAAGCCGTTTTAAGAGCCTTAAATAATTTTCGCATGTATTGGTATACCTAGTGTTGAGATATGAAAGGAGACGTTAATCGCCTGAAAATCAAGTAGTTACAGCAATTTAGACTAAATAAAAACAACGATTGTAACTTGCTAGTAATCAAGTACTTACAAGCTAAAACAGCAAAGTCATTCTAAATTAGCAAATTAATTTTAATGTATTGATACTCAGTGAGTTACGCCAAAAATAGTTTATAACTGCTTGAGTACCAAGCACTTACAAGCGCATTTCATTTGTGTAATCCAACCGCGCGTCGTACATTGAACGAAGTTCTTTCAAGTATCACTGTTGTATCTAGGTTTCTATATACGTTGCCTGCGGTGGTGATACAATTTTTTAACTTAATACCAAACAATTATGAGTAATTTTTTAAACGTTGAAATGTTCAAAGCGTTAACGCTTGAAGGTAAAAAAGATGAGTATAAGAATCTATCTATGTTTATTGCTACCAACTTTGATGAAGCCTGCACCGAACATTTAGACTTACAAAGAGCGTACGCTTTAGAGTTGAAAAAAGGTACAACATCGCAAAAGCATAAAGCATTAAATGACTGCGCGAAAGCTATGGGTGATAAGGTATTGCGCGCTTTTAGAGGGCATGACCTTAGAAAGCTAGTAGATAAAAAAGCAGGTGAGACTCTTAAGATAGTTTTTGATGTAGATGTGCATGGTCGCATTGTTGAGGCTTCGCTTAGTGTTAAGAAGCCTAAAAGGGACACTAAAAAAGCGGTTCAAATACAAAGCAAGTCTAGTGTTGTAACGGCTAAAGGTGGACAAGTCGGTAAGCTAATAGGCTAATAGCTAACTAACTGAAAGTGAGAGGGTTGCGAAAGCGCCCTCTTTTTATATTACGCATGTATGTATGTACACTCGCTAACTATTAGGCGTTATACGGGATGCAATATGGCATACGCATAGTGCGCACGCACATAATTGCACCGAATGTATGTATGTATGTAACAACCTTAAATATGAGTATTAAAGGCTCTAATTTTTGGGGGGGATTGTAGAATTTCAAAGCGAACTAAAAAAAGATAAAAAATTATGAAAACGCTATCATATTTCTGTGTTGGGTTGCTGTTATGCTCCCTTGCACTTTACATTATTTGTTTCCTTGCAGCTAACTCAAACTTAACTGCTTTTCTATTTACCGTTGGGGTAATAGGGGTTACTATTTATAAGAACATTAAATCAAATAAACACTAAATTATGGTAAGAATTACAAATGACTTTGCTGAGTTTCTAAGGGATTGCGACTCAGCTACACCGACTACCACCGCAAAATTATTGTTGCGACTGCATCAAGACTCTGTATCTGAGGATGGAATTAAAGACTCTTCTGACAGGGTATGTTTTATGAATAAATCTATTACTGAGGTTGGTAAGCTATCATACGCCACTCAAAGACGCATCGAGCATTATTCTTGGGATAATGATGAAGCTTCTGACTTAAGTAACGAACGGAGGTTTAAAGCGAAAGTAGGTAAGACTCTCCGCAAAATATTTACTGAAGATTACTTAAAAGATTTCTACGAGGGTTTCAGTTCGAATTTCAACGAGGATGTAGAAAAATTTGTAGGACTACTTAAAGGGGAGTCTTTTAGTGAAGAGAACTTTTCATATCGTAGCTGCATAAATGACTCTTATCACTACCAAGAAACAGACAGCATGGCTCAAAACGGAGAAGGCACTTTAGGGGATAGCTGTATGAGGCATGATGAGTGCGTTGAAGAGGGTTATATGAATATATACGATGATGTAGAAATCCCTTGCTCTTTATTGGTTTATACCGATGATGAAGGGTATATAAGCGGTAGGGCTTTAATATGGGATATTGATGGAAGCAAGTATATGGATAGGATATATCAAAGTCACGATGGTATTGAGGATAAATTCAAGGCTTACGCAAGGAATAAAGGCATCATATACAAAGAGTATCAAAGCTATAGACACAAAGATACTTGGATTGGAATTAACGGGGTTCATCTCAAAAGAGCTTTAGCTTTCGAGGTATGTAACTTTGATGACTACTCTAACTTTCCTTACATAGACACCTTTAGCTATGGGTTTGATTTAGACGGGACTTCATACCTAACTAACTGCAAAAACTATGCTTACGATAAGTTCGGGGTAAAAAAGTTCAAATCATTCGACTCGACAGGCGGATGCTACTCTACCTTGCGAGGTAAAGAGGTGGTTTCTGTTGGTTGGAATTACGATGAAAGTAAATCATCAATCTGCTTTGATGGGGATTGGTATGAAATGGATGAAGAATCAGTATCTAGAAGTGAGTTCTTTAAAAGGCTTTATTTTGAGTATGAGTCTGAATATATTTCAAGACTTTGTCAAGACATGGATGACGACATAAATCATTCTTTCTACAGAATTGATGGGTACTTCTACCACTCAAGCGAGGTAGCTATATGTGGCTACTCACGAGATTACTACCCTAAAGGTGAGGGGTCTATAATGTATTGCGATAAAGTTTGCAGGGCAAAGTATTTTGTTATAGACCATGAGGGAGAAACTAGATACAGAAGTGATTGCGCTAACTTTATAGACTTAAATGGGGATTTCCAATTCTGCTATCATGGGACTGTCGTAAGAGATATTTTCGGAGTAAAAAGACTCAAAGAGGATTGCTTTAAAGTTGATGGGTTTAGTGAATCTACCTTCATACCTAAGAGCAATATTCAAATGATTAAGTTAGCGAAAAAGCAATCTAAATTAGCTAAGGGTTTAAACGAAACAGCCCACGTTAAAAGATTCGAAAGTAACATACCAAAAGATTTATATATTTAACAACTAAAACCAAACAAAAATGACAAGTAAAGATTTAAAAGTTAGCTTACGGGATGTTCTTACTACCCAAGCTACAAGTTATGAATACACTGAAACTATGGAGTTTATTCTTAGTAAGTGTATAGAATATGGTGCTGATGATTATTACGTCGATAAGCACGATAATATATATGTAACCAAAGGGGTTACTGATGCTTACCCTTGCGTTGTATCTCACACAGATACAGTTCACGATATATACAAGGGGTATAGGGTATATGAGGTTGAAGGCAACTTTGTAGCTTTCGACACAGATAAAATGCAACAAGTAGGTACAGGAGGAGATGATAAAGTCGGTATATGGGTTTGTCTTGAAATACTCAAACATTTTGACAATATCAAGGTTTGTTTTTTCTCACAAGAAGAGATTGGTTGCGTGGGTAGTTCTAAGGCTGATAAAGAGTTCTTCAAGGATGTTGCGTACGCTTTTGAGTGCGACAGAAAGGGTAATTCAGACTTCGTTCAAACCTCGTCTGGAGTTAAGATGTTTGGCGATGAGTTCAAGAAACTTATTAACCCTACACTAAAATCTTATGGGTATTCAATTACTGATGGTGGTCTTACGGATGTTCACGAGTTAGCGCAAGATATGGGTATTGCTTGTGCAAATATGAGTTGCGGATATTACAGACCTCACTCAAATCAAGAGTATGTAAACATAGATGATGCAATACACACTTGCAATTTAGTCCGTAGCTTGATAACATCTCTTGGGGAAGTTAGATATGAGCATACCGCTACAAGTGATTACCACACGTATTTGGGGGCTTATGATTACTACGGGTATGGTGCTTACGGAGTTAAACCAAAAAAGAAAGCTAAGATTACAAGTACATATAATTCTTGGTGCAACGATTGTGGTTCAATAGAAAAGAGTTCTTGTGATTTCTGCAATAAAGGTTCTTCTGAGGAGCTAAAGTCTGTCTCTAAAGAACCTTCTAGCAAAGAATGTGCTTGTGGTTTCGAAGCAAGGAAATACACAGACAACGCAGGTAGTTATCTTCACTGTAGCTGTTGTGGGTTTTACGAAGATTGTTCTCCTTTCTAAAGGAGGTTTTTGTTTGGTTGGAGGGAGTATGCTTAGAAATAAGTACACCCCTACCTAAAAACAGTTAATATATAACAAAGTTTATAACTAAAATATATAGTCATGTTCAAAAAGTGTTTAATAGACCAAGTAATAATAGATGGCTCTCTTCGGGGTAAAAGTTTAGAGGTTATAAAAAAATACCTAAAACGATGCTATCATATTGAGGCATCTTTAGATGCTTTAAAAAAGAGAAAAAGAAGACTTTGGGCTTCAGGTAAAATAAAAAAAGTAGCTTTAGATTTTTACAATAAGCTATGGTTAACTTCATTTAAAGAAACGATATGAAATACTTACATGAAAGAAAAAGAAAGCAAGAGTTAGCTTCTAAGCACGATTTAAGCACTCTAGAGGGTAGGAGGGCTTATTCAAGAGAAAACTACCATAAAAAGATTAAGACACCTCATAAAGAGGGTTTTGTTACTAAAGATACCTACGAACTTGTAACAGGGTTTAAATCAGACCCTTTCTACACTAACTCAAAGTATAGTAAGTATTATTTTAAATATGGGAAATACAACGGTACTCACGCTAAAAAAGAAATAAGATGACAAGCCCTGAAGATATAAAAGATGTGCCCTGCAGTTGTTGTGGCATACTTACAGCGGAAGATGAATTACAAAATACAGACCACGATTGGGGAGTGTGTTATGAATGTGGAATAGAACTAGAAAAACTATGAAAAATAACAATAAACTTATTGCAGAATTTATGGGGTTAACCAACCACTATAACGACAACTCAATGATGGTAAGGAAAAAACCCGAAGGTAATGTAGTTCTATATGTTTATGATTTAGATTACGATTCCTCTTGGGATTGGCTGATGCCTGTAGTTGAGAAGATAAATCTATTAGATGATTATAGGTATACTGTTTATATAGCTTCTATGGACACTAAAATTGTGGACAATATTTCGGGGAATGTTATTGTAGAAATTGATTGCAAACATTCTATTGATGAGTTAAGACAAAGTGTATACGAAGCAGTAGTAGAATTTATCAAATACTATAACCAAAACAAGTAGAAACTATGAAATCAAAATGGATATGTACTGACCCCGACACAAATCAATGGGGTAGAAAAATAGGTACAAGAACTTATGAATTTAAGCAAGATATGAAGTACCCAAGTGGTATGATTGTTAAAGAAGAAGAGGAAATAAAACTTGACGAATACACAGATGAAGAAATAAACGACCATTTGTCGCCTTACAGTTGGAGTATTAAACAGTTAAAAGAAGAAAATAGCTTAGAAGATGCTGAATGGCTTATGGCTGAATGTATTTTTGAGCAAACAACTAACTAAACAACTAGAAATTATGAGAGAAACACACAAAACAAGGTTGATTAAATACCTTAAAAACTACGGAAGTATTACGTCAATACAAGCAATACAAGACTTGGGTAATACAAGACTTTCAGCCACAATATTTTCACTAAGAGAGTTAGGTTGGAATTTTGAAACCGAAGACGTTAAAGTCCCTACAAGGTTTGGAACTACTACGGTTGTAACAAAATATTCTTTAAAAAGTGTTGAGAATTAAAAGAAAAACACTATATTTGTAAAACCAAAAAACGGGAATTATGACAAAGACGACGAAGAAGAAAGACAACAATTTGTTGTTTTGGGAATCGGTGCAAACTACCGACCCAAACTTTACTAAAGAGGTAGGTTTCGGAAGAAAGTTTACAAGTATCAACGCACAATATCAAGTACGTGAATTAACTAGAGCCTTCGGTAAAATAGGTCAAGGTTGGGGTGTTTGTGAAGAGCAATTTTATAACCTTAACGGAATAGACGGGCTTATATGTTACCAAGCAAAGTTTTGGTATAAAGATGGTATTGATAAATACTTTTTCGATATAAACTCCTCCATAGCCTCCCACAATGGTAAGGGTAGATTAGATGATGAATGTTTCAAAAAAGTATCTACAGACGCACTTACAAAGGGATTATCTAAGTTAGGTTTCAACGCTGATGTATTCTTAGGAATGTGGGATGATAATAGATATGTAAGTCAAGTTAGAGAGTCTTTTAAAACTAAGACTAAACTAACCCCTACAAAACTTTCAGCTATGATAAACGCTATTAACTCAGGGAAAGGAGATGTTGTAAAATCTAAAATGGGAGATTACGAAATCACAAAAGAACAATCCTTAGAACTTAAAAAAGCTTTCGATGAAGCTAAGTAAGGGAGATGTACAAACGGCTCTGATAGATGCGGATATTATGCTCTATCGAGCCGCTTGGAAACACGAAGGAGATGATGTCGAAAATGCTTACGATACTATCGACAATATGTTTGAACACTTATTCTATGTTACTAAGGCTAGTCAGTATATAGCTTTCCTTACAGGAAAAGGTAATTTTAGAAAAGATATTGCCGTAACTAAAGAGTATAAAGGCAATAGGAAAGATGCAATTATGCCTGAACATCTTGACTCTATTAGGGATTACTTAATAAATGATTGGGCATGTGACGTTGTGAATGGATTAGAAGCTGATGATGCTTTGGGTATTTGCCAAACAGAAATGGATAACACTATAATATGTAGCATAGATAAAGACTTACTACAAATAAAAGGCTATCATTATAATTGGAATACTCAGGAAGCTTCTTACGTTTCTGAATACGACGCTTGGATGAAATTATATGAACAAGCTTTATCGGGAGATTCCACAGATAATATCGTGGGCATTCCTAGAGTTGGAGCAAAGACTGCTAAGAAAATATTAGCTGAGTGTTTTTCTATTGATGAAGCTAAAAATGTTTCTCTTTGCGCTTATAAGGATTATTACAAAGACGATAATCACTTGACTATGTTTCAAGAGAATTACGATTTAGTAAAAATATGCACTTCACCTGAAGATAGTAGACTTAAAAATAAATTTGCTATACCAAGCATAAAACATACTTTTTGATGAAAGACGAAGAAAGAGAAATGCGGAAAAAAGTTTTAAAGGCTTTATCCGAAGGTAACGACTGTGTTATAATAGCGTTAGGTAATTATTTAAAACCTGATGAAGAACTTTTAGATATAGAGTTTGCTGTAAACGCAGATTGCGACGAAATATTTAATATGTTTGTCGAACTTATGAAAAATAAAGCGGTCAGAGATGAGGCGAGAAAGGCTATACTTTTTTCTGACTATGGTAAAACTAACGATAGCCTTAACTTAAATTAATTGCACTATGCAAAACTCAATTAAAGGTACTTTATTAAAAGTATTAGAAACAGAAACAGGAACTACAAAAGCAGGAAAAAAATGGAAAGGAAAATCTTTCGTTGTAAAAACAGAAGACAAGTTCCCGAAAGAGGTATGCTTTACTTTGTTCGGAGAAAAAACAAGCCTAATAAATTCTCACAAGGTAGGGAGCTTAGTGGATGTTCATTTCAATATCTCATCAAGAGAATATAATGGAAAGTACTACCACAATATAGATGCTTGGAAAATAGACTCATCTACTTCAGCAGTTACTGAGTCTGAGTGGAAGTCTACGAAAGAAAATTCAGACCTACCTTTCTAGTTATTAAGTTTTAAACTAAAACATTAAATTATGTCAAGTGAAAACAAAGTATCTCAAAGCGAGATAAATAAGAGGCTAAAACATGTTAAAATGGAAGCTGATTTCAGGTTTATGTGTTTAGAGATAGCAACTCCTTTTTCTAAGGATATTGAGGGGTTGATAGAAAACGCAACTAAATTGTATAACTATTCATTTCACATTCCGCCAAAAAAGGATGATGAGTGATTTAACTAGGGGCGGTTTTTCCGCCCTTTTTAATCTCAAATATTATGACAAACGAAGATAAATTTTTAGAGGCAAGCACTTTTGTGTTTGAATTGACAGGAATTGACACAAGATTAATAAAAAGCAAGTCAAGATACAGGGATGTATGTATAGCTAGACACTTAGTAAGGTATTATCTTAGAAGAAATTTTGATATGACTTACGAGGTTATAGCTAAGTTAACCAATGGTCATCATTCAAGCGCTATACACTCTTTTAGGTATATTAATGATTGTGCTATGTACGATAAAACGTACAAACTATATAAAGATAGTATTGATGCCACGTCTATAACGACCAAGCTAACTCAAAGAGAGAAAGTTATAAGGGTCTTATCTAAAGACCGTAGTAACGAGTTTAAGTGTAATCAAATTATAAACTTAATAAAAGAAGAACATGAGCAATTCGCAGCAAGCAAATAGAGGTTACTCAAGGTCTGTAGTAGCATACTCTTTAGACGAAAGGGAAGCTTTATTTTTTCCAAGCGTAAGAAGTTGCGCTAAATATCTAGAGAGAAACCCTGCTGCAGTAACTAAGGTTTGTCAAGGGGTCTGGAAGACCTGTAATAATCACAAACTTTACTACGAAGAGGATTGGGAAAAGAAATACGGACAAATATTAAAAGATTGGGAGGACTAAACAATGAACAGAGGTTTTAAGGGAATATGGATTCCAAAAGAAATTTGGGTATCTAAAGAGCTGTCTATGCAAGAAAAAATATTCTTAGCAGAGATACACAGCTTAGACAATGAAAATGGTTGCATAGCTAGTAACGCTTACTTTGCTGAGTTCTTTGGGCTTAGTAAATCTAGGGTTTCAGCTATTATATCTAGCTTATGTAGTAAGGGTTATTGCAAAGTAACTCTAACATACAAAGACAACAAAGAGGTTGATAAGAGAGTAATAAGGTGCGTTAAGTACGGAGACAAGGAAGTCAAGATGTTGGAGATTGTCAAAGAAGAGAAGGTTAATATAACTTTCCCTATAAGTAACGATGTAATAGAATACCTCAATGAAAAAGCAGATAAAAAGTTTAGAGATACACCATCTTCAGCTAAATTTATTGTAGCTAGATACAAGGAGGGTTATATGTTTAATGACTTCAAGAAAGTTATAGATAACAAATGTGCTCAATGGATTGACACAGACTTCGATAAGTTTTTAAGACCTTCAACTTTATTTAACGCTACTAAATTTCAAGAATACTTAGCTGAGAAACCTACAGTTTCGAAGGCTAAGAATACTGAAAACATTGTTAAATCTCAAATAGGTTTTTACGATGTATAAGATAACTAACAGGGAAGATATAAAAAGGTATGCAGGTAATATATTTAGGAATGGATTACCTAAAGGTGTTGGCACAGGCATACCTAATTTAGACCCTCACTACAAATATAGGAAAGGGGAGTTAGATGTTATAATGGGTCTTGCTAATATAGGTAAGACCACCACTATGTTTTATTTGATGCTTAACGCATCTATGAGATACGGATGGAAATGGCTTTGCTATTGTCCTGAGAATGAGCCTGTAGGAGATATGATTTCTGATATAGCTGAAATGTTTGTAGGTAAAAGCGCAGACAAAGATAGGTTAGATAGAATGGGCGCTTCTGAGTTTAGTAATGCTATTGATTGGGTTTTAGACCACTTCACAATTATAACATTTAAGGAGCAACCTAGCGCAACTCAAGTGTTAGAAGCTTTTGAAGAACAAATGGAAGTAGTTAAGTATGATGGATGCCTAATAGACCCTTTAAATGATTTAAGGGTTGAAAATGGGTTTAGTAAATACGACTACTACTACAATATGTTATCTAATATTAGGAGGTTTAAACAGAAGCATAACGTCAAGTTTATACTGACTACCCACGCAGGTACAACTGCAGCTAGGAAAAAAGACGATGCAGGTAGAGTTCCTGCGCCTTCAATGTATGATGTTGAGTTTGGAGGGATGTTTGCAAACAGAACCGACAATTTTTTAGTTATACATAGACACCTTAATAGTGAGCAGTGGGATATTACTGAAATTCACGTAAGAAAAGTGAAGTTTCAAAAATTAGTAGGACTACCTACTCAAGAGGATAATCCTGTGTATTTGAAATATTCACCTAAAAATTGTAGATTTACATATCTAAATAATAGTGGAGGAGGAAGTTTTATAGACCCCTTGCACTCTTTGAGTATTAAAGCAAACGAAGAAACAGAAATAGGATTTTAATTATGGGAAGATTAAAACAGTTCTTAATTGAACAAGAAATGCAGATGAGTGGTAATTGGAGAGAAAAAGACCACGAAGAATATTTAGCTTGGAGAAAACAAATAGAAGAAGAAGAATTACATTATGAACAAAAAAGAATTAGGTCGTTATCACACGAACAAAAAAGTTCGACAAAAGATAGATAAACTTCTAGAGCAAAATGCTAGAAATGTGTCAAACTTCGGTACAGGTAGTAAGTACGACCTCAAAACAGAAGAAGCTTACAACGCCGCTTGGGCAGACATAGAGTCTGAGATACACGGCTTAGACGAAAAAATGTTTCAAATAATATCAAAGCAAGATGACTGAAAAAAGTAAAAAGCAAACGGAAAAAGAAGAAGAATTAGCAAGAGCAACGTGGGATTCTTGGATTGGAGATTTAGAAGAAAAAGAACAGCCTGAATCCTGCTCTATAGATGATGAGGACTGCGAAGCCTGTGGAAGTTAAAATAAAATATAGATTATGCAAGCAACAGAACAAGCGTTAGAATTAATGAGAGATATGACCGCTAACAATGAAGAGAATAGCTTTATGGAGGCTTACTCTGAAATGATTTTAGAGGTGTCTAAAATGCGAGAAGAGTTAAACTCAAATGCAGGGAGATTATCTTCTGAGGTTTTTGATAAAAAAGAAAAGCGAGTCGAAGACTTAGAAAGATGTTTAATCCTATTCAATCAATCGTATTTCAAAATGCTGTACTATAAACAAGAGATGGTAACTTGGAAGAAAAAATGTTTGGATAAGGAATTGGAATACATTAACTTCGTCACTAAAGAATTAGATAATGAGCAAAATAGAACAAGCGGTTTGCGATAAGATTTTAAAGCGCTCTGAGGTTGGAAAGAAAAAATACGGAACAACTATGGAGCGGAGCGATTTAAGTCGATTAGAATGGCTCATACACGCTCAAGAAGAAGCTATGGATTTAGCTGTTTATCTACAAAAACTTATAGATGAAGAAGAAGAGAAAAAGTCCTGTAAGAAGTGCGGCTGTAAAAGCAGGCTTCAGGAGTGGACTAGAACATCGAGTATGGAAGAATTTGAAACAAAGACGTGTAACGGGATGTGCTTACGAAACCCTCAAGGTCGACTATGTGATTCCTGCGACTAACCATACCTACACCCCCGACATAACCCTCCCAAATGGAATCATAATAGAAGTCAAGGGAAGGCTCGTTAAAATTGATAGGGATAAACATTTACTTATCAAGCAACAACACCCTGAACTTGACATAAGATTCCTGTTTCAAAACGCAAACAACAAGATAAGAAAGGGAAGTAAAACTACTTACGCTCAATGGTGTGATAAAAATGACATACTATGGTGCGAAAAAATAGTTCCTGACGCTTGGATAAAAGAAACAAAATAGTATCTTTGACTATTCCCTGTTTTATCTCTGCATAGTTTGTTTGGTAAGAGACGAGTAGCCCTCCTTGTGAGGGTTGCTTTTTTTTTGTATATTTGTGTCGCTATGGAAAAACAATACAGACCTAGATTATCTGAGTTCGAGTGGGATTTAGTAAAACGCTCTAGAGACTTTGAAAAAACAAAAGCGACAGGAAACGTTCTTGTAGTAGGAGATATTCACGAACCTTTTTGTGTTGACGGGTATCTTGAATTTTGCTTAACTCAATTTAGAAAATATAGATGCTCTGAGGTAGTGTTTATAGGAGATGTAATAGACTCTCACTACTCTTCTTTCCACACGTCAGACCCCGATGGATATGGAGCAGGAGACGAGCTAGAAAGAGCTATAGATAAAATACAAGAGTGGCATAAATTTTTCCCTGTAGCTAAAGTTTGTATAGGTAATCACGACGCTATAGTTCGAAGGAAAGCATTTGACGCAGGAATATCAGCAAAATGGATTAGGGATTACGATGAGGTTTTAGGTGTAGAGGGTTGGAGTTTTAAGGAGCATCACAAAATAGACAATGTTTTGTATGTTCACGGAACAGGAACTTCAGGAAGAAACGCAGCAGCAAATAAATCTTTACAGTTTAATTGTAACGTAGTTCAAGGTCATATACATACAGAAGCTTCTGTAATTTATAATGGGCAATATTGGGGAATGCAAGTAGGTTGTGGTGTAGATAGAAATAGTTACGCTATGGCTTATTCAAAGCACTTTGCTAAATCTTATAAACTTTCTTGCGGTGTTGTTTTAGGGGAAGGCTCTATGCCTATAGTAATTCCTTTTACTTCTTAATTTTTTCTATTGAGCGACCTGCGAAGTAAGCTCCGTAAACTGTTATCAATAAAGTTTGATATATAGGTTTATAGGCGTCTTGTATTTGAAAACCACTTATGTTGCCGTCAAATACGGAAAGCACTACAAATATAGCTGTAAGGAATACGCAAATTAAAGGTCTTATGTTTTTACTGAGCCAATTATCAGCTTTCATATCAGCCTCCCATCTACGAGTAACCTGCTCTTGAGCGTTAGACTCAGCTCTAACAAGAACTTCTTTCATAGCTTTTTTAGCGGCTAATCTTTCTTCATCAGAAGTTGATAAGTTATCTATAACATTACCTACCTCTTCTATTACGTTTCCACTAAGGAATTTAAGCAGCTTACTCATATTAAATTATATTTAAGTAAAAAGAGTCTGGAAGAATCTCTAACAAGTCCTTCATTGTGTTTTTAGAGCTTGTAACATCTAGCTCTCCATCTGAATTTATATCTGAATATTTTTTACCTACAGCTATACATCCTCTTAATTGAGTGTGATAATTAGCTTGGTGTATAAGGATGTAACTTCTATCTTCTACGTTGTTTACAATAAAATGCTCACCGTATTTTTCTGAAGTTCTTATACTTACTAAATATTCACCAAAAGGAATGCACGATATATTTTGCTTGTTATCTTTCCAAGAAAGCTCAAGAGTCTTACATTCATAAACCTCTTTCAACTCATCGTGAATAGTTAATTTCCCTAAAGTTTCTTTTCCTGTATCTACAAGTCTATTAAGAACTACTTTCATTTTATATTTTTAAGTCTTTCGTTTTCTTTTTCTAAGAACTCAACTTTAACTTTAAGCTCTGAAACTTGAGAAGTTAATTCTAGAACAGTATCTCTTAATTCATCTTTCTCATCTGAAGCTTTAGCTAAAAGAGACTCTAAGTTTCTAACTCTATTTTTTAAATCGTCACGATACTGCATTCCGTCGTCATTTTTAGCGGATTCATTTTTTTGCTCTGCCCTTAATTTCATTCTAGCTTCTAGGTATTTCCAAATTGATGCACTACCTAAAACACCTAACACAGTAATTATTATTTGAATATAATCTTGCATTACAACTCTTTTTGTATTTTTTCATTAACTATTCTAAATGTATTCCATAAAGCAAAAAGAAGTATTATAACCCACTCTATTCTAGAGCCATTTAAAAGGCTTGATAGATATAAGTTTAAGCAGGTAATTGAAGCGATGATAGTAGCTATTTGAACAGCGTAAAACCTATGCTTTAAGCAGGTAGAAAAAACAGCGTATACCTGATAAAGCCCTGATAAGATAGCTATAATAATTAAGGGGATGTTTAAGACATCAAAATCCACGTATATCGTTGCAGGTAATAAAAATATATGGCAAATACCTATAAGTATTTCGCTAGGCTCTCCGTCAGAGTAAATTAATATTTGTTTAAACCTCTTCATTAACTTACCACTTTACTTTGTCTGCCCAATAAGCAGCAGACATCTTTCCTTTAGCAATGTTTTTAGCGTGCCTAGCTTTAAACGACTTTCTTTTGGCTTTCATTTTATCCGACTCTCCTTTTTTTGGTTTACCTGCTGTGCTAGCACCTTGTTCGCCAAAACGAATAGTCTTTACTTTATCACCCTCTTTAGCTACAACAACGTGAGACTTTTTAGGATGATTAGGAGTTCTCTTTGGCTTGTTATAACCTGAAACTCCTGCTCTTTCTAATCTAGAATCTTTTTTATTAGCCATATTATGATGGGGAATAATTAGTTGAACGTTTGCTATAAGATATACCCCAAGACAGTCTAAGGTAATCAATACCTCCTGTCCAAGAGGTTGCTCTTACAAAGAAAAATATCTTTTTACCTGCAGGTATTTTAGAACCTGATACTGCTGAAATAGAAAAATCGTAACCTGTGCTAGTTATAGCGCAATTTACGGTGTCTTTTCCTATAAAAGTAGCGTTCTGTAAAAGCACGTCAGAGCCGTTATCTTGGTCTGCATAAAACGCTATTAAGTCTACATTACCCGTTTGGTTAGTATTCATAATAGTTCCTGATATTTTAGTGTCAAAAATCTCAAAAGGAACGTGTACCCCTAAATGAGCATTACTTCCTGGAATGCTAGGCGCAGAAATAGCGCTAAGATTGGTAGAAACGAATGTACTCCAAGAAAAATAATTCCAACCATAACTAACACTACCGTAATACCATCTATCAGACCCTCCTGCTCCAATTCTAAAAGCACTTGAAGCTAAAGAACCGAAAGTTTTGTCGTCTTTTACTATTTCTACAGATTTTACTAAAGTATGTAGAAAAGCTCGAATATTCTCTAATTTAACACCGCCTTTTACGTTAGTCTTAAATTTATCTTCAATAAAATGCAGTAAGTTATCTCTATCGAATTGGTCAGTACCTTTTACAGCAGCAGAGTCATTACTTCGACTTTGAGTTGAAAACTTACTTTTGTAATCCGATGCTTGGTCAGTGTAATTAGGTGTAGCCATAGTTATTTATTAATCGTAATACCCCTTTCTAATTCTTCTTTGTTTTGAGTAGTATCTAGTGCTCTTGTTTCCGTAAGCTAATATACCACCCAATCTAGTTACATTGTCTCCGTTTAAATGAACCTCATTTTCGCTACTTTCATATTCAGAGTAAACACCAACATTATCATCGTCATCTAACCACTCCATCATGTCCTTTCTAAGTATTTCAGCCTTTCTAAAAGTATCTTCTTTTAATACAGATAACTCAAAAGCATCTACAGGGTCACTAAAATCATCATCATTAGTTACAACTCCTGAAGATGTGGTATTATATTGCATGTCGTTTAAAACTTCATACTTAACGTAAAAAGCTAAACAAGGGATTATGTAATTCTCTAGCAATGTAGTTTCGTTGGCACTTAAACTGCTAGCATCATGCTTCTTTCTTAACTCTCCCCAAAAAAAATCTCCTAAGTGGGGTTTTAAATGAGTTAATTCTGTTATGAGTATTATATTATCATCTATTATATTGGTGTCCATATTAGCGTTGCTCATAGCCTTAGAAACGACTTCAGCAGCAGTAATTAAGTTTTTATATTGTCTGTAATCAGTTTTTGCCATCTTGACTAGGGTTTACGTTTGATAAATAAACATCTTCTAAATCAGGTCTCTCCTCTAATCCTATTAAAGCTCTAAGCTCATTAACATCAGCTATTTGCTTTATATCAATATCAGCAGCAAAACCTATTGGAGACTCAAATTGAACCTCTAAAGATGAAGCGTCTAAAGAAAGAGTTTTACCTATGGCATCTCTCATTGGTTTAAATACTTGCTCTATAGTATCTTGAATAACAGTTCTCATAACTAAGTCGTAAGATATTCTAATCTCACTACCTGTGTTATTCATCTTACCACTAGAAACAATACCTGAAAGAGCAGGTTGCCATCTGTGGGCTGTAACAATATTATTTCTAGTAAGTTCCTGATACTCCATAAAACTACCGTCTTTATCATCTTTCAAGATTTGAACATTAGCACCTCCGCCTCCTGCGCCATCTTTTACAAGGAATAATATTTTACCGTTATTCCCCTCTCCTGTAAGCTTGTCTTGAGCTAAAGATATTAACTCTTCAGCTTCATCATCACTCATAGAGCCCTCTATCTCTACAATAGCAGAAGGCATAAATCCATTTTCAAATTTAGAGCGATTATATTTTTGTATTAAGTAGTCTATTTCTATAGAGCCACTTTCTGCGGCAGCTATGTAATCAGGAATACCATATCTTTGAAATCCACTTTCATAATCCCTAAACATCAATACAGACCTTCCGTTTTTAAAATTAGGAAACATAGGTATCTTTCTAACCTCTTTGTCTTTTAAATCGTAGTGAGTCCAATCAGGATTAATAAAAACTGAATCCATATTTCTACCTACACGAACCATAGTTGAGTCAATGTGATACATATTGCATCCACCCTCGTATTCAACAAATTCTATGTAGGAGTTTCCGAACGAGTAAAAATCATCTACAACTAATCTAAATAGATTTCTTAAAGACTGCCCACTAGGGTTTACCTCCTTAATGTAGTCTTGTAGTTTTTCATTTATAGTAGTTATTTTGCTACCTGCTGTGTAAGTTGCTTTTTGAGATAGTATAGCTCTGTGAGTACTAGATTTTCTTTTTAACTCAGCAAGATATTGAGGAAATAAGTTATCCTCTCCAAATCTATAGTATTCTTTAGAGGTAATATTATGTTGCCTTTCTTTTATGTCAGGCATAGGGGATAAGTTAACTATATCAAATTTAACTCTACCTGATGCTTTTTTACTAATAGCGCTAGTAGTAGAGCTAGCGATAAACCTACCCTTTGAGTCTCTTTTTCTTTCAGCCACAACTTATAAGTATAATGAGTTTACAAATATAAAAAAAATAAAGGGCTACTCCCTCAGTTTCACCCGATATTAATATATTAAGATGCAGATACTTGTCTAGGAAGCTCTCCTTGAACTGCAGTAAGTTTTACTGTAACTCCAACATCGTCTGCCATTGCAGAGCCTGATGTAGCCTCTATAGACTCTAAGAATAATGCAAACTTAGAAGTTATGTGAGAAGAACTACTAACAGTGGTTTTATCTCCTAAAATGTTATCCCAACCTAAAAGTAATTCTACCTTTGACCCACTAGCTTTTACATTTAATGTTGCAATACCCATAAGCCCTTTTCCAACTAACTCTTGTAAAGCTCCAAATTCAGTTGCGCTTAAATTAGGGATAAACCCTTCTACTGAGCAAGTGTGTAAAGCTAATCCATTCTCTTGAGCTGTAGATACAGTAAGCGTAGACTGCTCAGGAGCAAATCTATATGTTGCAGGGACAGGAGATGTTGGTAATTCTGATGTAGTAATAACTATATCGTGAGTGCCATCTATAGCAGCTCCAAGCTCACAAGAGTTTGCTCCCGTTACACCTGAATATACTTGCTCCCATAGTTTTAATTCTAAAACACCACCAACTAAACCTCTTTTAGAAGTTAGTGATGTATGAAATGCTGTGTTATTTAAACTTGTTAATGCCATTTTTTTCTTTTTAAATATTATGTCTAACTAAATACGCCAGGAGCTTCAGCTTGCATACAAGTAAAGGTCAAGGTTACTCCGTTTTCATCAGCTAATGATGAACCTGTATTTGCCACAGCAGATGTTAACTCCATAGGAAATCTAGTCTTTGAATTGCTTTCAGACGAAGTTTCATCCCAACCTACTAAATACGATGCTCCATCCCAAGTATAAACTCTAGCAATTAAAGGCGTGTTAACCATTGATTGAAGCTCTACTAATCTTTCTTTAGTTACATCAGGAACATAACCTTCAATAACAATTTCAAAAGTAGTTAAACCTTTTCCAAAATCATTAGAAGCTGTAACCTGCATATTTGCAGTTTCTTTTTTAAACTCTACAGTTTTTATAGAGCTTCCTATAACTCCTGAAGCACTCCCTGCTGCGGTAGTAGCTAAAGAGCTTTGTCCTCCTTCAGCGTAAGAAGCTATTTCCATTTTTTTGACACCGCCTTTTGCAAAGTGGTCGTTACCACTAACGGCTAGTCCTACTAATGCCATATTTTTTCTTTTTTTATATAGTTAAAAAAAAGGGGAAGGGTAGAAACCCAACCCCTTCTTATATTAATTATTGCACTATACTATTTGTGAAGCGCAGTTACAGCTAATTTAGAATCCATTAACTGAGTACCACAAGCATATCCAAATCGCATTCTGTAAGCTTTTTGGTCTAAAGAATACCAATTCTCAACTGAAGCACCTTGAAAGTCAGAACCTACAGCTATTGCTCCGTCAGCAATAAGAGCTATACGACCTGCAGAGTCAGCAGCAGAAGCATCAACAATTAAAGAGTGGTCGTTAGCAATGTGAGAATCCCAATCTCTACGAACTACCATAGGAATACCTGCAAAGCTTAAATTAGCAGGAGTACCATCTTGTAAGTAGATGAAAGACTCAGAAATATTTTGAGAGCGTAAATGCTTCATGTAAGCGTTAGCAATAACTCCTGAAACATACATTGTTTTAGGAAGCTCTGTCAACTCAGGAGTTGCAGCATCTACAACAGCTTCAAGGATTGAAATAACTTCAGGTCCTGTGTAAACACCTGAACCAGCCAACGTACAACCTGCAGAAGGCGAGTCACCACTAACACCGATAGTTAATTTTTGACCTGCAGCTAAACCGTCTTTAAGAACCTCAAAGATTCCGTCGTAAACATCGTAATCTGCGTTACGACCTGTTCCGTCAGCATCACTTCCTGCAGCAGAAGAATTTAAGTTTGCAAACCATAATTGTCTGTGGAAGTCACGCTTAACAGCTTGCATCATAATGTTAGCCATGATTTCTTTAATCACAGTTCCGTCAATATTGTCTTTAGCAGTACCTAGTTTTAAAGCTTGAGCTTTTACTGTAGCAAAAAATACATTTGCTCTTTGCTCCATTTCAGCTTCAAGGTTTCCAACTACTAAAGTTTTTTGAGTGTAAGAAGACGTTTCAGCGTCAGCAGAGAAAGCAACACCTGCGTTTGCATTTGTGATGTATTCAGCAGACTGAAAGTGGTCTAATTTCATACTTGATTTTACGTCAGGGTAAATCGTAAACTTACTCAAGTATGAGTCATCTCCTAAAAATAAAGGAGATAGGAAGTATTTTTGCACCTCTTCTTGGTGATACCCCGAAATTGATGTACTAATAGCGTTAGCCATAATTCTGTTTTTTTAATTTATTATTACTTGTTAAAAATTTGATTTGCTAATGAATCCCAAGCGTCAGGTTTTTTAGCACCTTGTTCAACAACTTTAGGTTCGTTTTCAGCTAGCGTAACTGAGGGCGTAGCCTCTAATTTTGAAATACGCTGTGCCATAGTTTCAAACTGAGTCTTAAATTCTTCTTTAGACTCGTTAGCTTTTTCTTTTTCAGCACTAAGTTTTTGAGATAAAGAATCTCTTTCTTCGGTTAAAGCATTAATTTTTGCTTCTAACTCGCTAGCATTTACTTGAGGCTGTTCTTCTTTAGCTTCTGTTTGAACTTGCTCTTGTTGAGCTTCAGCTTCAGCTTTACCTACAATTAGGTTTTTGATTTCTGTAAACCAATTTTTCATAGTAGCTTCATCCATTTGTTTCTCTGTTTTTATATGTTCGTTTCCGAACGTGGTTAATATCTCTTCTGCAGTTTTATTTTCAAAGCCTGTAATGTCGTATTTAGCTACAATCTCTACCTTGCCTGATATAGAGTCAACAAACCCCATTTCTTTAGCTTCATCAGCGCTTAACCAAGTTTCTGAATCTAGCATATAAGAAATCTTATCTTCATCTAAGCCTGTTCTTTTAGAGTAGACTTTAAGCATTGTAGCCTCAACTTTCTCTAACGCATTTATTTGCTTACGCATTTGAGACTTATTTCCAAATACATTACTCATTGGAGAGTGTATCATAAACAAGCTGTTAGAAGTCATTTCTATAGTGTCAGCAGCTAAAGCTATAACTGTAGCCATTGATGCCGCCAAACCTTCTATTTTAGCCGTTACCTTTCCTGTATAATTCTTTAGTGAGGTGTATATAGCTTGACCTTCAAAAACATCCCCTCCTGTACTATTAATATGAAGGGTAATATCTTTACCTCCTAAATCTTTTAAATCTTGTAAAAAGCTTTTAGCGGTAATACCGTGAACGCCAATCTCATCATATATAAATATATCTGTAGATTTTCCTTTCTTTGCCTCTATAGAATTAATAGAGTACCACGACTTATTTTGATGTATATTTTCCATACTACTTGCAAATATAGTAATTAATTAATTTTTAGTGTTGACATCGACTGTCACTTTGTTTTCATGTAATCATAAACAACTCTTTGAGCTTGCCTAACTGAAATATCGTAATTTTCGGATATATCTAAAAATATATACTTTATTAACTCAGCATTGTTTTCTTTTAAGCAATCATCAAAATACTTTCTTATAAGGTAGTTTCTTATAGAAGTTTTATTTATTACACCTTCTTCAAATAAGATTTCTATAACCCCATTTGTTTCTACTCCGTAAAGCTCCTCGATAGCTTTAGATAGTTCTTTTATCATATTAGAATTTTGCATTTCTTTCAATCATTTTAACTCTGTTTTGTGTTTTGTTTAAAGTTTCTACAGGTAGAACAACATTTGTGTTGCTAGCTATTACACTACCTAAAGCTTCGTAATCTATTAGATTACCTCCTCCAATATTAGGGCTTGCAAATGAAGTTCCTCCCCCTGCTTGATTCATAGCGCTTAAAGCAGCTCCAAACATAGCTGTACTCCTTTTGTTTATAACAGCCTCTCCACCTTCAAGTTCCACAACTCTTCCTCCAACAGCAAACCTCTCTCCACCCATAGCGTGTGAATTACCCATAACTAAACCACCTTTAGCGAATTGTTGAGCGTTTATAGACGCTATAGTTCCTTGATGTCTAGCAAGGGCTATTCCAGCTAATGCAGCATACTGACCCAAACCTGTAATACCAAACGTAGCTGCGTTGGCAGGGTTTGCTGCGGCTTGAACTGCTATATTCGCTAACTCTTGTTGCAAGCTTATATTAGCTAATTTTATTTCGTGTTTTTTTCTTGTTTCAAAAGCCTCTTTCTCTAACTTCTTTTCTTCGGCTTTTTGTTCTCTTTGATTTATTAAGCCATCACTAGCTTCTTGGTCTAACATAGCTTTTCTTCTATCCATTCTTCTTTCGAAGTTTTCAAGCTCAACTTCAGCCATTTTCTCTCTATGGTCAAATAATGCGTCTAGACTTTTCTTAGTGAGGTCTGTAATTATTTTTCTCTTTCTCTCCTCTTCATCTTCTTCAAGCTTTAAAAGTTGTATTTTAGCGTTAGTTAACTTTTCCTCTATTTGCTGTTTAGTTTGTCCGCTAGCTCTAAACCCAAGCTCAGAAGCTTCAGTTAACTCTAAGAGTTCTTCGAAGTATTTTATATCTGTTTTAAGCAAATCTCTAGTTAAGTCCCTGTTAGTCATTGTTCTGTGCTCTGCTTCAGAAAGAGTTATATCTCTTTTTCTCCTAGCTAAGTTTGTGTACATTCTAATTTCTAACTCGTCAAACTCTTGATTGTCTTGTCTTTCTATAGTTTGTTGAAGCTTTTTTTGCTTTAAAACCTCTTTAGCTATAGCAACCTCTAATCTAGAGAACTCCATTTCGTCTTCTATCCCTAATTGTAGAAACTTTCTTTTAGTAGCTCTAAGACTCTTTAATCTAGTTACACTAGCAGCCATTTGTGTCGTGTTTGCGTAGTCTCCTCGCTCAAAAGCTTTGTCTTCTATCTCAGCTATATCCAACTGTAATTGAAGTCTATTATCTCGCTCTATCTTTTGATAAGCCATTTGATTTAAGCTTTTCTGCTTTTCTCTTTCCGCATCCTCTTTCGCTTGTTTATCTTTTGCTTTTTTATCTCTATCAAGTAAAGTATCTAGCTCGTCTTGATATATACCTAAATTAGTAAGAACTTTCAGTTGCCCAAAACTTAATTCATCGGCACTAATACCTGACAATCTAAATTCGGTTTGAGCAGCTTCTAAAAGAGAAAACATCTCCTGAAATTTTTTAGGAACTTCATCTAAACTTTCAATCCCTACAGGATTAAAGTTCATAAATTCAAATTTCTCTTGTTGCGATAACTCACTAAAAACTTTTGTGTAAGGCTCAAAGATTCTTCTTACATTAGAAGCGTCAGTTCCATCGAAAACATCTTTAAGAGCGTCAGCAAGAGATGTTAACTGACCTATTACGTTTTTGTAAAAATTAGTATCTCCAAAAGCAACTTTAAAGCCCTCCCAAGATGTAGACAGCCTACTTAAACGCATTTCGGTTGAGTCTAATAAATCATTTTTAGCCTTTTGAACATTAGCAAAAGACTCTGTAGTATCTTCAAGGCGCGCTAATATATCGTGGTATTCGTCAGCGTTATCACCTGCAATAGAAAATATAGCGGTAAGACCACGAACATTACCAAACATTTGCTCTATAGCTGCAGGGCTATCTTTAAACGCTACATTAAGCCTACGCATTGCCTCAGTAAACCCAACAGCTTTTAACTGAGCAGAACCAATAGGTATTCCGTATTTAATAAATAAGTCTCTAGACTCTGCTGCAGGTTTTTGCATCTGAGATATTGCAGCACGAAGAGCTGTAACAGATTTAGCAGCATCAAGACCCGTACGAGTTGTAACTGAGATAGTAGCTCCTAATTCTTTTAAAGACACGCCTGATGCTGCAGCAAAAGGTACAACGACACCAATAGCTTTAGACAACTCTTCTACTGTAGTTACCCCAAACTTTTGAGTATTAAATAATGTAGATGCAACATCTGCGGCTGATTCAGTTTCTAATCCATAAGCATTTATAGCTGTAGTTAATCCTAATGTTGCAGACTTTAAATCTGTAGCACCAGCAACAGCTAAAACAGAAGCTTCGTTAAGAAACCCTAAAGCCTCTCCTGCTTCTACACCTGCCGACACAGAATCGAACATAGCTTTAGTTACATCGTTTAAAGCGAACCCATAGTCTTTTGATAATTTTATTCCTCCTTGAAATAATTGACCTGAAAAAAGACCTGTTTCTCTTTCGCCTAAAAGTGTAGTTACATTTATTATTCCTTTTTCAAATTTAGCGAAAGCTTTTACGCTTTCCGTAATAAACCTTATAAGCCTAGACATTACAGCTATAACTGCTGTTATTGCTGCGGCAGCTTTAGCGAAGTTTTTTACACCTGAAAGAAGCCCTTTATTTAGAGAGCCTTTAGCTTTTGAAGCCTTACTCGTTTCTTTAGCGTGCTTTGAAATCTTTTTAGTGCTATCTTCTAAAGCTTTGCTTTGTAATTTTATAGAATTTTTTAAATCATCTACAGTTTTTCTAAGCTTTTTATTTTGTTGAGTAGCAGAACCACTAGCCCCTTTTTGGTCTTTTATTTTCTTATTAAAGTCTGCAAGCTTTTTATTAGCTTGAGTTAACTTTATTTGAAGTTTAGAAAGCTCATTAGTGCCTTCTATACCAAATTTAATTACATATTCGTCTTGTGACTTTGCCATTTCTTATAGTATTTCGTGGTTAGTTCCTGTTCTAGTAACTAGCAACAATTCAACTTCTGTAGGCTCTCCTGAGAAGTTAAAATCTTTTACTTTATTTATTATGTATAATTCGTTATCTATTTTAACAAGCTGTCTAAAGTTTAGACTTCTCATATCTTCTGATGTTAAGTATATTTCAGCAGTAACAATCTTATCCCTCATCATAAGCATATCAATAAGCTTTTGATGATACTCATTAAATAGCGCACCTGCAGAACCCGAAGAGCCTTTTATATCTGAAAATATTGCACTAGGAGTATTAGGCTCAAAAGGAAAATAAGAACCCACTTCTAGGTAAACAGGATGAGTTCTCTCGTTATATCTAAACAACCCACTACCTGCGCCACTAGAATAAATAGAAGAGCTGTCAGATTCATAAGAAAAACTCTCCTCTAAAGAGTAATGCAAACAAGGGGTTTCGTTGCTAATATTGTCAGTAAAATATAGAGTAGAGTTTATATAATTAAGTGATTCATCTGTATACTTAGTGCCTTTTAACACACAAAGTTTATACTCGTGAGAGTTGTTTGCGTCAGGTTTTTGTTCAGGCAACACAGGTTCTAACGTAGAATTAGGCTCACTCCATATTCTAGGAATCCAAATAGTTTTTGTTTTTAAGTTTTCCGTTTGAGCAGCAACAGAACCCATTAAAGGATTTCCTGAGTTTGTTCTAGTTATAAATTTAGCATCACCCATTTGTAAAGCTGAAAAAATACCTAAAGAAACTCCTTTGGCTTCAGACGATAAAGAAGCGGTATTAGATAACCCATTTAAAGATAAGTAAATCTTCTTATCACCAAAACCTATAGATGAGTCCCCTTGAGAGCTTTCCGTTACTAAGTAGTCTGAAGAGTCTTCTTTCATTGCGTAAACTAAATCGGTGTTAATAATTTCATTATTAGACACTTTAGTTATCAAGGCTTTTTCTGTAAAATCTTTGAATGGAAAAGTTGAACCTTCAAAATCGTAAAATTGACTAAAAGGTTCTACGATAACTTCTTGAGTTAGGTTATTTGTAGCCCAATTTAA
>Ga0070754_10000538_pt1 | contig 34899 bp, 35 predicted proteins | sample VirMetDEL_Sep_01_FD_75181 | JGI IMG/M metagenome (GOLD analysis project Ga0070754, IMG submission 75181) | Aqueous microbial communities from the Delaware River and Bay under freshwater to marine salinity gradient to study organic matter... | ecosystem: Environmental > Aquatic > Marine >...
ACCCTAATTAATCAGAATCTGCGGATTCAGGGTCATTTTGGGCATTTTTGTACCCTTAATTGCAGTATATCCACAGGCCCGGTGCTTCAGGATTTGACCGCATCTGAGCACCTCCAAATTGCATCGGCCCGCGCCAGAAGCGCTTGACGATCTGCCCCAGATCCAAGCTCGGAGATGGCCTGCCGGGCTGCTCGTAGAGCGCTTTCTGACGCTCTCGACTTGCTCGTTCTATGTTCTTCCTGTTCCGGCAGATGTTCTGTTTCCCGCCGTCCCGGAAGCCGCTGGTCGAGGTCATTCGACAGAGCACGCATCCGTTCAATCACCCGACCATGCTGCGGAAAGGCGCGGCGTAACCCCCGAACCGCCCAATAGTTTCCTCTCAGAATGAGGGTAGCGCCCACAATGGGACGGGTCACGCCGACACCAACCGCGGCAAGTGCCATCAACCTTTCGCGCCCGTTCCCAGATGTGAGCGACCCCAGATTCCCGATCTCCAGCGCTGCCAAGAGATGCAAGGTCAAATCCACCCGGCGCAACCGCGCGGGATTGTTCGTGGTGACGGCGGACTTCAGAGCTTTGGCACCGCGATCAGCGCGCGCAAGAAGCCGACCTGATACGGCTACTTTTGGATACTGGCAAGTTCATCCAATCAGGAGCGTCTCTTTGCTTTTTTCACTAATTCTTGCAGTTATCGCCATCGTTTCGAGTAGTTGGATACATCTTGCGGTCATGCGGTGGGTATCGGTTGGCATGGCAAAGATACCTTTGGAGCCGTTCAATCGTGTCATGATGGCCGTACTGATCCTGTTTTTCGCGCATTTCGCCGGAATAGTTGTCTTTGCAGGCATGTTTGGCGTCGGTCACCAGCTTTTGAGCATCGGCGGCTTTTCCGGTGAGAGCGTTGATACCGTTCTGGATTATTTTTATTTTTCCGTCGTCAGCTATACGTCCCTTGGTCTTGGCGATATTTTCCCGACAGATCACCTGCGTCTTCTGACGGGCGTCGAGGCCTTGACCGGACTGTTGCTGATCGCGTGGTCAGGTGCATATCTTTTCGCGATGATGAACCGGCTTTGGGATTGGCCCCCCTGCGCCGAGCCTGACAAACCGAAAAAATGAAAAAGGGCATACCCGACACCTGCTAGCCGAACGCGCCTTTTTCAGGAGGGCTATAGCACTTTCGAGAAGTGTTTTAGTGGTCTTCGCTGGGTCGTGGTGCAGTCCAGCGCGACAGATAAATCCGTTGGAACACAAAGACTGATGTGATCGCAATCACAGCGTACACAACAATGAGCGGATCGGATTGCAGCTTCATAGCTGTAAAGGCCACCAGCACCACAGCGTCAAACAACAAGGCCAAGACGATGACAAATGCTTTCGCTTCAACCTCTTTTCGCATGAAGCGCAAGACGCCCCAATGGACGATCATGTCCATGATCAGATAAAAGAAAGCCCCCAATGACGCGATCCGGGTCAGATCAAAAAACACCGCAAGGATAGAGGCGATCACCACCGTATAGACCAGCGTGTGACTGCGGATAGGTCCCGACATCCCGAAATGCCGGTGCGGGATCATGTTCATATCGGTGAGCATGGCCAGCATCCGCGACACCGCAAAGACACTGGCAAGAACACCAGACGCCGTCGCAACAGCCGCCAGCACGACGGTAAAATAGAACCCCGCGTTGCCAAGTGCGGGTGCGGCGGCCTCAGCCAATGAATAGTCTTTGGCCGCGATAATCTGGTCTATCGTCAGGCTTGATCCGACCGCAAAGGCCACAATCAGATAGACAACAACACAGATCGTGATCGAGATAATGATCGTGCGGCCAACATTGCGGTGCGGATTGATGATCTCGCCGCCGCTGTTGGTGATCGTGGTGAACCCCTTGAACGCCAGAATGGCAAGGGCCACGGATGCTATAAAGCCGGTGATATCAAATCCGCCAGACGCCGTGCTCGCCGCGGCGAATTGAAACCCGCTTGCCCAAAGTGCTGCTATGCCGAACAACGCGATACCGCCAATCTTGAGCACCGCCATAATCAGCGAGAGCAGTCCAACCGATCGGCTACCGGCGATATTGACGAGAAAGGCAAAAAGGATCACCCCAACGGCAAGGATCGGCACCAGCGGACCACCAGTTATGTCGAAGGGTCGCAAGACATAAGTCGCAAAGGTTCGCGCAACGAGGCTTTCGGAGATCACCATTGACAGCGCCATCAACAGCGCCGCCGCTGCGGCAATTGCACCCGGTCCGTATGCCTTTTGCAGGATCATCGCGATGCCACCCGAAGACGGAAACGCATTCGACATCTTTACGTAGCTGTATGCACTGAAACTTGTGATGATCCCGCCCACGACAAACGCCAATGGAAAGAGCGGTCCGGCCAGCTGCGCGATCTGACCTGTCAGCGCGAAAATACCGGCTCCGATCATCACGCCGGTGCCCATCGCCACCCCGCCGCTTAGGCTGATGGAGCCTTTATTTTCAGTGTCGCCGCCGTGTTGATGATCCATTTAGAACGCCTTCATTTTCGATTTGTTGCGGGTTTTGCAATGGGCGGACGATCCGGCGGCGCGATCCGGTAATCGCGCTTGTCGCTCAACAAAGGATTGGGCGTCCGCACCAAGCATATCTCGTTGTTTACAGTATAGATAAGTGAGCTGGGAAGTGAAGGTCTGAGCTGGACTGTGTCTCAGGGATTTGGGGCGATCCAGAGCAAGAGCTACCAAAAAAATCATGCCGGTCCGTGCACGACATATGCATCACGATGCACATCTGCCGCGCACGGACCGGCTTTGGTTTTTTCGGACATCGTTACCTGATGCTGGCGCCGAGATGGTCTAGCTACAACAGCAGCCACCGGATTTTGCAGCAGGTGTTTTGACGGATGCCTGTGATGCCGCTGGGGCATCTGCAACCTGGCTGGCCTTGTTTCCACCGCAGCATCCTCCGCCTTTGGCGGTTTCAACTTCAGATGGTTCGGTTTTGGTTGTTGTCTGGTCTATTTGGGCCTCCTGACACTAAGGGTACATATATCAGACGCCATAAGCGCCACTTCGTTACAGTGGAATAATCGTTGCCCGTTTTTTTTTCGCGTCAATTTTGGGCAACGACCCGTAACGGTGTTCAAAATTGAATCAGGTGTTACAAAAATGCGGGCGCCCTGCTTCCGGCGGGCGGATTTTCGTCGTTACAGTGCAGCAGGAAAATCTTCCAGTAAGGAAAAATGATGCGATCTATTTTTGCGACTTCCGCCGTCGTCATCGGTCTGGGCTTACCCGGCGTGACAATGGCTCAGGAATTAAGTCTGTCCGCAGGCGCAACCCTCACCAGCCGATATGTTTTCAACGGCATTGAACAGACTACCGGCGCGGCGTTCCAGCCTTGGGCGGAGGCCGAGTACGAAGGTTTTTATGCAGGCGTCTGGGCGTCAAACACTGCCAGATCAATTGTTGGCAGTTCTGTTGAGGTGGACCTCTATCTGGGCTATCGCAATGAAGTCGGCAAGTTCAACTACGATCTGGGATATACCCGATACTATTATCGCAACCCGAGCAATGACTGCTGCGGAGAGGTCATCCTGTCATTGGGGTACTCCGTACTGGATCCGCTGGATGTCGGCCTTCGGTTTGCGCATGACCCCGTTGCGGATTACGTTAATTCAAGCGTCTCGATCGACTACGCATTCGATGACAAATTTGGTGCTTCAGCCAACTACGGCACGATCAGCAATGGGGGACACGACTACTGGAGTGTCGGTGGCAGCTATGCGATCTCCGATAACTTTGGCATTGACGCGTCATGGCATGACACCAGTATCAGTGACGGATTGTTGATTGTATCGCTGACCACCGAATTCAGCCTGCGCTAAGTTTTCCAAGACGGACAAAGCGCCGTATCCGGCTTTTGCTGGACGCGGCGCTTTGCGTTGCGCTGTCAAAATTTGATGATCCATGTCGGTTATGCATGAACCACATTGAAGGTTTGCGATCAACTGGGCAACAGCCCCGCAAATGCCCCCATAGACAGGGTAATCAGGACAGTGACCGTCGCCACGACAACAAGCAGGGCGTGTGGTGACGGGGTGTCCATGCCGGTTTTTGAGCTTGCGGTCTGATACATCGGCACCACGATGCGCAGATAAACACCAAGCGCCAGCACGGAATTCAGGATGCCGATCACCGCAAGCCAAAGGAACCCTGCCTCAACTGCAGAGGTGAACAGATAGACTTTGCCGACAAATCCAAACAGCGGCGGGATGCCGGTGAGCGACAGAAGGAATATCACCATCGACAGCCCCATAATTGGTCGATTGCGGCCAAAACCGCGCATATCGACAAGGGTGCGTCCAGCTATCATCACAATGGCAAAAGCACCCAGGTTCATTGCGACATATGCGGCACCCATGATGATAATCCCCGGGACCGCAAGTGGGCTGGCGCCGAGTGCCACAATGCCGAGCAAGAAATACCCAGATTGGGCGATCGAAGAATAAGCGATCAGCCGCACCAGATTGGTCTGTACCAACGCTGTCAGATAGCCATAGGTCATTGTGATCGCTGCGATCATTGCGATCACCAGTGGCCAAGCGCTGCCGACGGGCATGTCGCGCAGCACCTGCGCAAAGGCAAAGATTGCCGCGAGCTTGGTGATAACCGACAGGTAGGCGGCAATGGAAACCGGCGCCCCGTCATAGGCGTCAGGTGCCCAGAAGTGAAACGGCACAAGCCCAGCTTTGTAGCCGAGGCCGATGATCACTGCGACCAGGCCCGCAATGGCGATCAGCGGCTTGTCCTCCAGCGCCGCGAGGTCCGAGAACAGCGTCGATCCCACGCCCCCGAACCAAAAGCTCAGCCCGTAGATCATCACGGATCCGGTGACAGCCCCGAAAACAAGATATTTCATCGCGGCCTCTGTCGCCGCATCATCGCGCGGGAAAGCCACCAGCGCAAAAGAGCCTAAGCCCGTCAGTACCACACCCAATACAAGCAGCATTGTGTCGCCGCCACCGGACAGCGTCAGCGCCCCAAGAGTAACAAGGCAGATCAGCGCATAGACGCTGCCCTCGCGCTCCTGTCCGGCGATTTCGGCGCGCGCCATCAACAGCGCCAACGCTGTGCCAGGCAGCAGGATCAGCTTGGCCCAGCCCGAAATCAGGTCGATCCGGTAAGTGCCGCTGAACACGGTTGTGTCGGCGTGCAGGACCGGCAATGTCAGCAGCGTTGCCGCCGTCAGCCCCGCCAGCCCGAGGACCAGAACCAGCCGCGCCGCGCGCGCCATCTCGGCCACGATCATCAACATGGCCACAGATGCCAGCAAAAGCTCAGGGATCAGAAAAGAAAGTTCGCGCCCCATCAGAAGCTCAGGCTTGCCATAGTTGTGTGGATCATATCGATCAACCAGCCGGGGGCCACACCGACCAGCACCGTCAGAATCAAAAGAGGCACAATCACCAGCTTCTCCCTGCGGTCTAGATCGCGCATTTCCAGCCATTTCTCGTTCTCGGAGCCAAGGAACACGGCGGCGATGGCGCGCAGATACAGGCCTGCGGTTACCACGATGGCAAGGATAGCTATGATCGCCCATGGAGCGGTATTCAGGGTCGCCAGAAACACCTGAAACTCTGCAGGGAAATGCGCCAACCCCGGCAAACCAAGTGAAGCGAACGCCATCAGGATGAACGACCAGCCCAACCACGGCACACGGCCCAGCAGACCACCAAATTCACTCATATCGCGGCTGTGGGCGCGGTCCTGCAACATGCCCAGCAAAAAGAACAACGCGCCTGTCACCAGACCGTGGCTGACCATCTGCAAAGTCGCACCGTCCAATGCAATTGTGCGGATACGCAAATCAACGGTAAGCGCGGCCACCGCCACACCCATCACGACATAGCCCATGTGGTTAATCGACGTGTAGGCAATCATTTTTTTCAGATCAGACTGTGCCAGTGCGGCGAAGGCCCCGTACAGCGCGCTGACCACCCCCACCGCTAGGATTACCTGACCGGCTTGCGCAAATGCCTCAGGCGTCATTTGCAAAGCAAAGCGTACCAGTCCGTAAGTGCCGAATTTCAGCATCACACCGGCCAGGATCACGCTGCCCGCCGTGGGTGCCTGAACATGTGCGGCAGGTAGCCAAGTGTGCACCGGAAAGGCCGGTATCTTGACTGCGAAGGTAAACAGCATCGCAATCAGCGCAAGCATCGCCGCAATGCCTGTCAGAGGTGGCATGTCGATCCAGACGCGCATGTCGAAGGTGCCACTGCTCAGATACAACCCGATAATCGCGAGCAACAGCGGCAACGACCCCAGCAACGTATAGATAAAGAACATCAGCGCGGCGCGCTGTCGGTCTTCATATCCCCATCCGGCGATCATGAAATACATGCCTACCAGCGAGACCTCGAAAAAAACATAAAACAGCAGTCCGTCAAGCGCCATAAACGTGCCAAGTGCGGCCGTTTCGAGCATAAGCATCAACACAACATAGCTTGGCGCACGATCGCTGATCCGCGCCGAGTAGATCGCTGACAAAAAGAACAGCAACGACGTGAGCAACACCAACGGCAGGCTCAACCCGTCCAGTCCCAACCGATAAGCGGCACCAATGGCCGGTATCCACGCGAGTTCCTCAATCTGGGCGAAACCGCCCGCAATAGTGCCGCGCGACCAGATCACAAGCGTGAGCATGAATACGATACCCGTGCAGATGTGACAATGCGGCACCTGACAAAAACGCCACATCTTCAGAGGTTTCACCATGCTTAGAGGTGACCCAGTCGGGAATTCGCATTAGCATGTCGAGGTCTGCGAGAGGTCGGGCATTGGCAAATGTCATGCGTAATTCCTACCGCGTTGCGGCGCTTTTGGCCACAAAATAGCGCCCTAAGCGCCCCATCTTGTCGTTCTCCATTATGTCCAATAAGTTTACATTATCGGACGTAAAAATGATATGCTCAAAAACATGGGTAATTGTCGTTTTAGTTTCATGGGTGGATTCGGCCAAAATTCCCCCTCTCGTCGAGGAAATTTCCATTTAACCGGTGGACAGGCCTCTTGCTCAATCTGTGGACTCGTTCCGCTCCAGCTTCAACTGCGCGCTTTCCTTTGCCGTTCCGTGGATCTCGCCCATCCGTGAGCCACGGCAATGGGGCGGCACGCCGGAACAGGACGAGGGCGGCCTCCGGCACGACTGCGCCGGGCACCAGATCTGCGCCAAAGAGATCATGCAAGATCACCAGCGTCAGAGCCCGCCAGCGCACTGATAGGTGGCGAAGAGGCGCAAGCCGACCGACGGCCGCGCGGGCTTCGTAAGGGCAGTTCCAGCCCGGTTCATCGTACCAGAGCGCAAGGACAGGCCGGGCTGCCCCGTCACGATCAAGCGGTGCCCAGAGGGTGCGAATTGCATGCTCAAGTCGATCAAGGCGGCCGGGGCCACCTATGACGATTCCGCTGATCTGGCGTTGGATCTCGAGAACGTTTGCAGCAAAATCTGCGTTCAAAGGGTCCTCTGTCTCCCCTCCCCCACTGGTCAGAACGGTATTGCACTTGTGACAGAAGGGCCGCAGCAGACCATTCAGCATGCGAAAAGAAAGCCTCAGGCCGCTGCGACACGCAGGGCAGCGATCCAGAAGCATGGTCCGGTGTTCCGGGCAAACCACCTGCTCCGCCAATCGCCAATTCACCCGAAGATAGGCATCGCGACCGGCAGCGACATCCGCATCGAAACAGGCAAGGCAGACCGGGACTGTCTCGGTCAGAAGCCAGCCCTGCGGCCGACCAGGATATCGGGAAGCCAGTGACCTGCGACGAAGCCGTTCCGGATCGATCCTGCAGGCCTTCGCCCATAGCCTGAGCAGCCCCATGTCCGGCACCACATCGTCAATCTGCCGTGCGCCTGCGTACCTACCCGCCTGCCCCGCCAGGAACACCATCAGCTCAAAGGGCTCCGCCCCGTAGCGCGCGGCAACCCGCGCCGTCCAAGACGTGAGCAATTCGTCACGGAATGGACGCGGTGCGACGGGCAATCTGGCCGGCACCATCATGCCCCGACCCGTTGTTGCACGGGCTTTCCCCGCCGCCGAGCGGTCTGGGTCATCGAGACCAGCGGCAGCACCAGATTGTCGCCAAAACTATCCGCGTCGAGGCGCTCCTTGCCCGACCGGACCGCATCTTCTGCCGCCGTCTCGATCAGGCGGAAGATGCGCGCCGTCACACCGGAGGTCAGCTTGTGAATCCGTTCTCTGGCCTCCCCACTGATCAGAGCGGAGGCCTCGCGCAAAGGCAGGATGCGTTCGAAACTTTTCAAGAGCCCGGCGAAGGCGGTATCGTTCTGCCAGGGCTTGAGATGGAACGCCTCGAAGCGCTCGGCCAGTTGTGCATCGGTCAGCAACGCCTGGTGCGCGAGGTCAGTCCCTGCACAAACCAGCGGGATCCGTAAATCATTGGCCAGAAACCTTATGGCGTTGAGAAATATGCGCTGCTGGCGGAACGTACCAGCGAGCATACCGTTCACCTCGTCGAGGATGATCATCTTCGCCCCCACGGTCCGTAGCAGCGATCGGCAGATATCCTTCTCGCGGGCGAGCGTACCGCCTGCCATCGCCGGTGCCCCCATGGCCGCCAGAAGTTCGCGGTACAGATCGCGCTCAATGGGTTCAGAAGGTACCTGCGCGACGACCACCGGACGCTGGTCAACTCCGGTGATCTGGCTGAACTTCGGCGGGTGGTCGCGTTCAAACTTGCGGACGATCTTGGTCTTGCCCATGCCGGTATCGCCATAGATCAGCAAGCAGGGCATCCGGTCACGCGGCGGATAGGTCAGCAGGTTCTCCAGACGTGCCAGAGCAACCCCGGACTGATCGAAACCGATCCAGCGGTCGGCCCGGATCCAGGCGATGCGCTCATCATCAGGCAGCGCCGCGAACCGGCGGTAGGCCGGATCAAGATGTGCAACTGCGCAGCCTTCGGTCACGACCATTCCTCAACTTCGAACCCCGGGTGGTCCCTGAGCACATTCTCACTTTCCTCTGGTTCCGGGACGGCATCCTCAGCCTCGTAGGCCCCTGCCCCATCAAGCGCTCGGTCTCGTCGCTCGAGAAACCGCCTGGCTTCCCGGGTTCTACTGCTGGCCGCATCAACCAGGGCGCGCTGTTCCTCGATCACTGCGAATATGAGATCTTCGTCCTCGAGCGCGCGCCCGCGCTCGCGCAAAATCGCCTGCGCACGGCGATGCTCCGCAAGGGTGATCGACGGATGGCGCAGATCTGCAAACCGCACGGGATATCGTTGGCCCTCAGGGCTCCGGACAAAGACCGTGGAGAGGTCACGAGGATCGTAGAACACGCGCAATTGCCGGCCCTGCCGACCCGCCCAGAGGCTCAGGACATCGTCCCAATACCGCAGGCCGAAAAGATGGATGCCATCGCGGCGCACCATGCGTTCCGTGCTCGGCAGAAAGTCGATTCGGAACCCCTCCGGGTCATATGGACGACGCACTGGTGCCTCGCGTCGCCCACAGGCCTCGTTCCAGGCCGCAACTGGCGGAATCCCGAGCGCACGGTGCCGTTCAGCATGATAACGGGTGATTTCCAGCGCCAACCAGCGCTCCAGCTCGTCGAGCGTCATCGCCGACTTGCCCACGGAATCGTAGTCACCACGGTCCTTGATGCTGCTGAAGGTCGATCCCGGCAGCAGGTGGACCGCCCCCATCATTGTGCCGATCAGCCGCTCGATGTGACCGCCGTAATGTGGTGCCCCAATCGGACGGTACTGTAGTGAAATCCCGTGCTCTTCCGCACCCCGCTTCATCGCCTTCGAGCGGAATTCCTTGGCATTGTCGACGTGAATGGTCTCCGGCAATCCTTCTGCTGGCCAGTCCGCGTCGATCCCCAAGCTTTCCAGCCAGTTGAATTTGGGCTGCACCAGGTGCTGAATGGCCAGTGCCACCGACAAGGCCGATGGCGGCTCCAGTGTCAGATAGAATCCCGCTACCATGCGGCTTGCGACGTCGATGGCGAGCGTCAGCCAGGGCCGTTGCAAGGGTTTCCGATGAACCCGGTCCACAACGATGACATCCACCAGCGTGTGGTCGATCTGAACCACCTCATAAGCCCGTTCGACCTGATAGCTGCCCGGCACTGGGTGATGGCGCTGGCGAGAAGCCTTAGCGCCCTCACGCACCGCCGTGAGTTCCGCCGGATCGATCGCCGCCACACGGTCCCGGAGCGTGGTCCAGCACGGGGGACGTAGCCCTCTCTTACTGCACCGCCTGCGCACCTCCTTTTGGAGGGCGTTGATGCTTGGCTTCTGGAGAGACTTGTAGAAATCCTCGATCGCGCCCGAAATCACCCTTTCGATCTCGTCATGCAGCCGGCGGCTACCCGTCGGTGTCCCGACCTGAGCTGCCAGCAAGGAACTGGCAACCGGGCGCGTCTTGTACGCTGAGATCAACTCGTACAGGCGGGAGCGCTTTAGACCAAGATCGCGGCAGGCCTTGAGAAACTCGGCACGGTTTGGTGACGCCTTGCTTGCAAGGCGACGGATCACAGCTTCCCGCGCGACCGCCTGTTCCCACGCAGCATCGTCGACGGCGTTGATGTCTGATCGATCCACCATGGCCAAACCCAGAAAATAGGTGTCTTATGTCCGATAATGAAACTATAATCCGGGAATGAAACAGAAACATGAACACAATGATATCAATAAGTTAGTGTCCACCAATGAAACAAGAACGACACATGGGTAGTCTCACAACTAGCAGCACCAAAATCGAGGGTTTGGGCGGGTCGGAGTCCGAGATTTCGAGCTCAGCGTCCTATGACTCGTTGAACGGTGACGAACACGACGAGAGAACCTCTCGGGATCGAGCCTCAATCGCCCTGCCCGCCAATGTGGCCGGCTCCGGCGCGCTCGACCGGCTGATCGATACCGCCCGGGACTACGCTGAGGCCTCGACTGCTGGGAACACGAACAAGGCCTACGCCGCCGACTGGAAACACTTCACCCGCTGGTGCCGACTGAAAGGCACAGAACCTCTGCCCCCCTCACCCGAGATGATTGGACTTTATGTGGCTGATCTGGCCGCACCAACCGGGAAGACCCCTGCCCTTTCGGTCTCCACGATCGAGCGTCGTCTCTCGGGGCTTTCCTGGAACTATAAGCAGCGCGGCTTCACTCTTGATCGCAAGAATCGCCACATCGCCACTGTTCTGGCTGGGATCAAACGCAAGCATGCGCGCCCGCCGGTTCAGAAGGAAGCTATCCTGCCTGAGGATATCCAGGCCATGGTGGCCACCCTGCCCTACGATCTCCGCGGGCTCCGAGATCGGGCGATCTTGCTTCTGGGTTATGCAGGCGGCCTGCGCAGGTCGGAGGTGGTCAACCTCGACATACACAAGGATGATACACCGGACTCCGGCGGCTGGCTGGAGATCTTCGACAAAGGCGCGCTGCTCACGCTTAACGCCAAGACCGGGTGGCGCGAGGTCGAGGTCGGGCGCGGCTCAAGCGACCAGACCTGTCCCGTCCACGCGCTGGAGCAATGGCTACACTTTGCCAAGATCGGCTTTGGCCCAGTCTTCGTGCGCACCTCGCGGGACGGCAAAAGCGCCCTCGAGGCGCGCCTTTCCGACAAGCACGTCGCAAGACTGATCAAGGCAACCGTTCTTAAGAGTGGTGTCAGATCCGATTTGCCGGAAGCCAAACGGTTGGCAATGTTCTCAGGGCATTCCTTGCGTGCCGGGCTCGCCTCGTCGGCAGAGGTTGATGAGCGCTATGTTCAAAAGCACCTAGGACATGCGTCGGCCGAGATGACCCGGCGCTACCAGCGCAGGCGCGACAGGTTCCGGGTGAACCTGACCAAAGCGGCAGGGCTGTGAAGACCAGGAATCTTGAGGCGTTGGTGAAGCGCTAAGGTGAAATTCCAGCGATTCAGTTTCAGCTTACTGCTTCAATTGAAATCGGGAGCTAAACGCGACAATCGGTTATGCACGCGTCTCGACAGAGGATCAGACCCCCCTGCCCCAGTCGCAGGCCCTGAAATCCGCAAGCTGCGCCGAGATATTCGAAGAGCAAGCCTCGGGCGGCAATCGCGCCCGGCCGGTGCTTGCGCGCGTGCTGGAGCGGATCGGCAAGGGCGACACGCTGGTCGTAGTCCGCATCGACCGCCTGGCGCGATCACTCTCCCATCTACTCGAGGTGATCGAACGGCTGGAAGCCAAGGGGGCCTTCTTTCGCTCGCTGCTGGACCCAATCGACACTGCGTCCCCGCAGGGCAAATTTACCCTGCAGGTTCTGGGCGCGGCGGCCGAGTTCGAACGCGCGCTGATCCGTGAGCGTACCAAAGCGGGGCTGGCCAGCGCACGCAACAAGGGACGCGTCGGTGGGAACCCTGGTCTGCGCGCCAAGGATCCTGCAGCGTTGCGCAAGGTCCGTCTGGCGCGCCAGGATGGATATATGGAGCGCCTGAACGAGACGGCGCAGGATTGGGTGCCACATGTCCGCCGGTTGCGCCCAGACATGGCCTGGGAAGATGTGCTGCGCATCGTAAATGCCCCCCTGCCCGAAGCGCGTCGCTGGACGCAAAGCCGCCTGCGGCGTGCCGTGAAGGCCTACGTGCGCGACGGCTTCCTGTCTGAAGCCGTTCTTGGCCGTGCCGGGCGACGCGAGACGGACGACCGCCTGCCGGCCATCGTCGCCGCCATCAAGGGTGCAGACCCTGATATCACGCTACAGGCGATCTGCGTCCGCTTAGAAGCGATGCGCGAACGCACACCGCGCGGGCGAACCAGTTGGCAACCGTCTTCGGTCAAGATGTTGCTGGAGCGTGCTCAACGCCTAGGCTTACTCTCTAAGTAACGGGATACGGCATACAGCAGTCACTAGATCGTTCAAACTTTGGGCTGTACAAAGGAATCGCCAGAGCTGCGCTAAAGAACCTATAAGTGGTCAGAGCGGCATGAATTGCGTTACTGAAGCTGGTAGTGACGTTTCAACTGCTCACCCTCGCCGGGGTGAAATGTTGTCCTGTGGATAAATCTTGTATAAGATAATCTAGTTAAACCAACTGCTTAGCATGAAGTCATGATGCGCTGTCTTAACGTCAGCGCTTCATATGGTGGTTACCTCCTCCGTCAGCACAAGACGGCCGCAAACATTTTTTCTTGAGTTTCCCCATTTCTCGCGTCATAGCTGTAACGTGAAAAGAAGAAAAAATACGTCCTTCGCGTTTCCCGATGCTCCGAACGGTAGCCTATATCGAGTAACGCAGACGGGACGATGTGAGGCGGACGAACAAAAATGCATCCAGTGCTGCATGATAAACTAAGAGCAGACGCAGACCGGCTTTCCGAAGCCCTTGAACACATGTCCAAGCTCTTCCTAGCGCCAAAAGAAGAAAAGACGCTTCGGAGCTTCACTACCGCTGAAGTGGCAGAGTTGTTGCGTGTAAGCGATGGCTATCTGCGAAAAGCTCACTTCGACGATCGCATCCCCGATGTCGAGCAAGGCTCTAACAACAAACGCCTCTACACCGCCGAGAAGATTCTCGAGATCCGCAATATTCTGTCACAGAACGCTAAAGACCCCTACCAGTTCCTTCCTGGTCGACGTCAGGGCGACAAACTGCAAATCTGGTCCACTGTTAACTTCAAAGGCGGCTCGAGCAAAACGACAACGACCGTAACGCTTGGGATGAGGCTAGCGTTACGCGGCTATCGTGTGTGTCTGATCGACGCAGATCCGCAAGCCTCGCTCACGACCTTTTTCGGATATCAGCCCGAGATCGATTTCCGTAAGGGCGGAACGCTCTATGATGCAATCCGCTACAACGACGGCGAAATATCCCGAGTCCCGATCACCGACGTTCTACGTAAGACCTACTTTCCCAATCTGGACTTGGTTCCTGGAGGGATCATGCTCTCGGAGTTTGAAACAGAGACCCCTATGGCATTGAGCCGTGGTGAGCAGCCGGTGTTTTTCAATCGGATTCGAGATCCGATACGCCAGGTTGAGGACGAGTACGATGTTATCCTCATCGACTGCCCCCCTCAGCTTGGATATCTCACGATGTCGGCAGTATGCGCATCAACTTCACTGCTCATGACCATTATCCCCGAGCGCGTAGACCTCGCTTCAGCCAGCCAGTTTCTCACCATGGCATCTGGTGTTTTGGAAGTACTTCATTCCAACGGAGGGATCGGCGCCTACGACAATTTTGCGTATCTGCTGACCCGGTTTGACACAGCCATAAGTACGCAGCAAGATTTGGCCGAATGGATCAGGCAGTTGCTTGGTGACAGTGTGATCAAGTCCCCATTCGTTAAGTCGTCTGCCGTAAGCGAAGCTGGCTTGTCCCAGAAGACAATCTTCGAGGTGGATCTTGCCGGCTCGAAGAACCGGAAGACTTATGATCGCGCCTTGGAATCCGTGATCAGCTTCTCAAACGATATCGAAAAGATGATCCAATCCGCATGGGGTCGAGGAGGCAGCAATGAAGCGTGATCTACTTGCCAAAAGCCTAGCGCAAATGGGTTCCAAACCTTCTGCGGCTGTCGAGGAGAACGACCAGAAGCCCGGCGAAGGAGCCCCTCGCTCGCTGAAAAGCATGTCAGACGTGCTCTCTCAAGTTTCGGCCCAAGCTGCCCAAGAAGTGGATGTCAGCGAAATCTCGGATTCCGAAATTGCAGACAGGTTTGACGTGGCCGAGGGGCTTGACGATCTCATTGAGTCGATCCGGACTTCTGGTCAACAGCTTCCTGCCCTGCTTCGGTATCGGCGTGGAGTCGGCCCTCGCTACGAAGTTGTCTATGGTCGCAGAAGAATCGCAGCCTGTCGGGCGCTTGGGATCAAGGTCAAAGCCTACATCAAGGAAATGGACCAACGTGAGGCACTTGTCTCTCAAGCCTTAGAAAACTCCGCTCGCCTCGAACGAAGTTTCATTGAACAAGCTATCTTCGCAATCAAGCTCGAAGAACAGGGTTTCACTAGGGCTGAAATCGGAGATGTCCTCGCAGTCGACAAGGGAACCCTCAGCAAGCTGATAAGTGTAGCGCGCGATCTTCCTGATGTGCTGATCTATGCAATTGGCGCTGCTCATGAGGCAGGGCGGCGACCGTGGCTCGAACTCAGGCGACTCATCAAGATCGAAACTGCTGTGACAGACGCTGAAATGCTCTCGCTGGTTCCTGACAATGGTACGCCAACTGAAAAGCTGAGCGCTCTCATTGAGGCGCTTCAGGCTGCTGAAGGCAAGAGCAAAAAGGCTGTAGGTTTGGCGGCAAATGCTGCCTCTCCTAACCCACTGTCCAGATTAAAGGACAGGCCGGTCTCGTTTAAGGCAAAGGGCAAGCGCCTTATGATCGAGGTATCGGAACAGAAAGAACGAGGCTTCATCGGTTTTGTCGAAGCCAACCTTGAGAGACTCTACGACGAGTGGAAAAAGAATCCATGAAGCTGGCGCAGATCCACAAACGATAAGCCATTGATTTCGTTACGGTTGGCCGTGGCCAACCTATGGAAAAGATAGAAGCAAACAACAAGGAGGCAGACAAGCGCGCAAAAAGAAACCCCCCGAAGGCGGTGAAGCTCTCCAGAGGGTCCCGATTTACTAGCACTATATTGGTACTCCCAAAAACGAATCACTGCAACACCGATTTCGGTGCCCGGTCGCATTTTGCCGTCTGAAATCATATGAAACAGGAACAAGTCGCGACTTCAGCAGTCGAGGCGCAGGATAACTGTGCCTTGCAGGAGCCCATTGCCTTTGCGGGAATGGGCAGCATCGAGCAGCAACCTTCTTTCAGACCGATCACGAGGCGAGATTTGATGGCCGCGGTCAACACCGTCTCCAAAGACCTCGGACTGCGCGCAGCCTCTGTTATGGTGATTGATGCTCTACTCAGCTGCCTCCCTTGCAAAGATTCCAAATCAGGTCTCGATAGACCTATTTCGCCACTAACTTTGCTTACCGTCTACGCGTCCAATAATACACTTTGCTTTCGAGCCAAGGGGATCACCGAGCGACAGCTCAGGCGTCATTTAGAACGCCTAGAAGAAGTTGGGCTGATCCAACGCAAAGACAGTGCTAACGGGAAACGGTTCCCAATTCATCGCGGCGGGAAGGTTATCGGCGCATTCGGCATTGACCTTTCCCCTCTCCTGGCACGGGCAGAAGAACTTTTTGCCCTCGCCCAAAAGCGTCGTCAGGAAGCCGATGAGCTGCGCGGTCTTCGCTCCTATATCCAGAAGCTGCGTATGGAATGTTTAAGACTACCCGTAGGCGAAGACGTAAGTACTTTCTTGGAAGGAACACGCAACATCATGCGCCGCGCCAGTACGACGCTAGTGCAAGCCCGCGCAATCATTGACAAGCTTACAGACGTTCTCATGGGCGTGGATCAGGCCAATACAGAAGGAACCCAAGCACCTGTTGCCACGATAGAATCTAAAACCACCACCATAAATCAGCCACAACAGAACCTTGATGATACAGCCAGAATGACCGCCACAGACGGTCGAAATGTCCGGCACAAAGAACCACAAAAATCATATACAAAAAAAACTACGCCAGATTCAAACACAGAGTTTTGGAACAGTCTGACAGTCCTGTCTGAGTTCTATCCCAGTACGCCTCGAACAGAGCGCGCTATGGTGCAAATAATCTTCGAGTTTGGAAAGATGCTTAGAATAGCTCAGGTTACCCTAACGAAAGCGATTTCAACAATAGGTTACGCGAAAACACTAATGGTCCAAAACCAGATTGCTGGCAGTGCAGAGCAAATCTCCAACCCTGACGCATACCTAGCTCGAATCATTTCAGCTACCAAACATACCTTAGTTGGCCATGGCCAACTTTCTAACCCAGCTTAGAGGGAGAGAGTGGTTGTGAAGGGTTTGACGGGAAGTGAGATCGGGAGAGTGGCTTCCGACGCCCGTCGTGGAGAAAAACTGATGGCGAAACCTGTCCAGAAAATCACCCTGTCCCCTTCACGGGATATCCCTTTCGACAAGCTGGTGCTCAGTCAGTCCAACGTGCGGCGCATCAAGGCTGGCGTATCCGTCGAGGAACTGGCCGAAGACATTGGCCGCCGCGGCCTCTTGCAGAGCCTGAGCGTGCGGCACGTCTTGGCTGACGATGGGACCGAGACCGGCAAGTTCGAGATCCCGGCCGGTGGACGGCGGTTCCAAGCGTTGTCCCTGCTGGTGAAGCAGAAGCGTTTGGCAAAGACGACACCCATTCCCTGCATCGTGCGGGATGCAGCGTCCGACATCCTCGCCGAGGACGATTCCTTGGCCGAGAACATGCAGCGCGTCGCCCTGCACCCGCTCGACCAGTTCCGCGCGTTTGTGTCCCTCCGCGACAAGGGTCAGAGCGATGCAGAGATTGCTGCGGCCTTCTTCGTGACGCCACAGATCGTGAAGCAACGCCTGAAACTCGCCTCCGTCGCCCCTGCACTGCTTGAGGTCTATGCCGAGGATGGCATGACGCTGGAGCAGCTCATGGCCTTCACCGTGAACCCCGATCATGCGCGTCAGGTTCAGGTCTGGGATGTGATCCATTCATCCTGGAACAAGGAGCCATTCCAGATCCGGCGCATGCTGACAGAGACGTCGGTCCGGGCGTCTGACCGGCGCGCGGTCTTTGTGGGTGTTGAGGCCTACGAAGCAGCGGGCGGCACGATGCTGCATGACCTCTTTCAGGGCGATGACGGTGGCTGGCTCGAGGACCCTGCCCTGCTCGATCGGCTGGTGACGGAAAAACTCCAGGCCGAGGCTGAGACGGTTGCGGTTGAGGGCTGGAAGTGGATCGAGGTCGCGCTTGACCTGCCCTACGGCTACAGTCACGGGCTGCGGTCTCTGTCTGGTGATCCGGCACCGATGACGGATGACGAAGGTGCAGCTCATGCCAAGCTGCTCGCCGAGTACCGAGCGCTCGAGGAGGAATACGCGGATCAGGATGACATCCCCGACGAGATCGACACGCGGCTTGGCGTATTGGAAACGGAGATGGAAAAGATCGAGACCCGGCCGTTGATCTTCGACGCGGAGGAGATCGGGCAGGCAGGGGCGTTCGTCACGCTCGACCGCTACGGCGCGCTGGCCGTCTATCGCGGCTATGTGCGTCCAGAGGATGAGCCCGTTGACGAGACCGCGGTCCAGGATGGTACTGATCCTGCGGTGGCGGGGCGGGGGGATGATCGTAATCTCACCGATAGCCATGTCAGTGCCGCTCCTGGCGGAACCGTCATCATGTCGGGTGGTCAGCCGATCGGAGCTGACTTGCCGGAGGATGAGGACGACGGGGCGTTGAAGCCGCTGCCCGAGCGGCTGGTCATGGAGTTGACGGCCCACCGGACGCTGGCGCTGCGTGAAGCGATCGGGCGCTCGCCGGATGTCGCGCTGACACTCCTGCTCCTGAAGCTGGTGACGGACACCTTCCGCACCTCATCTGCTTCGGGCAGCTGTCTCGAGGCATCCGTGCGTCAGGTCTATATGTCAGCGCAAGCGCCCGATCTGAAAGACAGCGTGGTGGCGAAGCTGGTCGACGAGCGTCATGCGGAATGGGAAGCCGATCTGCCGCTTGGCGATGATGCAGCGCTCTGGGACTATCTGACGGTCCTCGATCAGGGCAGTCGGCTGGCCTTGCTGGCGCATTGCCTCAGCTTCGGCGTCAACGCGCTGCATGAGAAGGTGAACCCATACGGTGCAGGCATCTCCGCAGGCGGTCTGACCCGGCGGATGGCGCATTCCGATCTCGTGGCGCGTGCCACAGATCTCGACATGGTCGAGGCGGGCTGGGAGCCGACGGTCGACACCTATCTCAACCGCGTGCCCAAGGCCCGTATCCTCGAGGCCGTGCGCGAGGCGAAAGGGGAGGGGACTGCCCAACTCCTCGATCACCTGAAGAAAGGCGAGATGGCCAGTGAGGCCGAGCGCTTGCTGAAGGGCAGCGGCTGGTTGCCCGAGGTCCTGCGCCGGAACGATCTCGTGGCGCTGGACGATGAGGACCATGCCGAAGGGCAGGGGGCGGATGCCGAAGCGGCTGACAGCGTCAGTGAAGCTGACCTTCCTGCATTCCTGACGGATGACCTGCCTGCTCAAGGTGCGTCGATGCTGGCCGCGGAATAACGTGATCCAGAGGGGGGCGGAGATTCCGCCCCCAAATCACCCTATAACGTAACAATATCAATAAGATGAGTGCGATTACTCGCATTCGGAATGAGGAATCATGTCTGCAACAACCATCATCGACACCGCCCCCCTCGGGGCGCTCATTCGCTACACCGACGGCAGTCCCAAGCCGCCGGCACGCTTCACCAAGAAGCTTGCAGCCTGGGAGCGCTCGAACGGCGTTGGCCGTCTTGTGAAAAAGGAACCACCCCGGTCCTATCCGACCTGGACGGCTCCCGCGTCGTTCACGCTGCATGAGGGTAACTTCTCCTCGGAGGGGGTGATCCTCGTCACCATCATGCGCAGCCATTCGGCTGACAGCGCCCTGGTCTTCGAGGTGGCCGAGGAGCCGAAGCCCGGGCAGGTGCGCGTGCTCCTCGACTTCAGCGGCAACACCGAGCTGCTGCATCTGGCGGAATCCATCACCGCGGCCGAGCTTTGGATCGCCAAGGAAGGATACCGCAATGCGCGACTTGAAATCGTTGGCGATGAAGATGGCGAAAGGGCAGGGGGCGCGGACCTGGCCGCCTGAGCCCACTGAAACCGAGGGGCCCGCCCAAGCGCGGGCCTCTCAACCATCACAACCTCGTCCTTTGAGTTCGCGGGGCGCCAAAGGAACCATCCCCAAGGAAGGACGTCTTCAACCAAGAGCTTGGCCGGGAGGCTGGCGGCAAAAGCATCAGCGGGACAACCGGCTCCAGTCGTCAGGGCACCATCCCCCGCTCGCCATTCCCTTCCTTGGCCCAAATTCTGTCTTCGAGATCAACCCGCGAGGGGTCGGACTACGGGCGAGCCCGTGCCGCCGGGCGGATTCGGACGAGCCGAACGCACCCGGTGATGTCAGCCAGTATTCGGGCCTTCGAGGTCCTGTCGCGCGGGGGATGGTCCCCCGCCTCCAAGACAGGAGCCAAACAGATGTCCCGCAAAGATGCACACGCCTTCGCCGTCTCCCTCGCCGCCACGCTCATGGTCTCGATCGTCGTCTTCCAGGCAGGGGATGGAACCTTCGGCGCCGTCCCCGCCGATGAAATCGACGGCGACGAGGTCGTGATCGTCTCGGAGTACGATCCCTTCGGGTGAGGCTTTGGCCTCACTTCCCGAGGGCCCGGGCACCGCGCAGGTGCGCCTCCGGGCCTATCGGCGACCAAGTGATCGGCGATGCCGATCTGAGGAACGCCGGTCTGCGGCCCTGAGCAGATCGTGGTGCGCAGGGTTGGCCGGGCAGCGGACATGCGCAGTTGCGTCGAAGCCCTCAAGGACTATCAGCAGGCCTTGCCAAAGCCGACCTTTGCAACACTCGTTCAATCTGACACCGTACGTGAACATCGACAGCAGTGTTAAAGGACTTGCTTTGAAGGAAATTTCCGAACTCCGCTTCAATGCAATCGCTGGCTATGCCCGGCACCCGAGGGCAGTTTTGACTGGTGAGGAACTGGCTTACTACGAGGCAGAGGATGGGAGCATTCTCGGCCTGCTCATCAGGGACCGAACAGACGGTGACTTCGCGGGAATGGCCTTTGGCCGGGACGCGAAATTCGGTTCCGGTGGACTTCCATGACCAATTTCCTCGAGAGCCCGGAACTGGCGCACGACGCATTGGCGGAACTGATGACCAATTTGCTCGATGAGCCGGACGAATTTCATCACCAAGGTGATGAAAGGGGGGAGCCGGTCAATTTCTTCACTCCTATGCACCCACTGGATGTCTTGCACCCGGACTTCCAGCAGGTCGCATCCGAAATTGGGTTCTTTCCTGCCCGGGGCATAATCGAACCAATGATGCGGTGGCACGAGGATCTAGATGGAAACTTCGTGGAGCAGTTCCAGTCCACCGCTTTCGACCAGCGGATTTGGGAACTTTACCTTTTCGCGACGCTAATCGAACTTGGGTTTTCCCTGGATGTGACGCATGCTGTGCCCGACTTCATCGGCACAAGCTTGTTTGGGCCCATCGCCGTCGAAGCGGTGACGGTTGGACCGACTCGGCGAGGCGCTGAAATTGTTCCGCCACCGCCCGTTGAGACCCAGGAACAGATGGAAGCGTATCTGTGGGACTATATGCCGATAAAGTTCGGCAGCCCATTGTTCAGCAAGCTAAGGAAAAAATACTGGGAAAAGGAGCAGATCGCTGGTGTGCCGCTGGTGTTTGCAATCGCGGACTTCTCATCGCCCGGCTCCATGATCCACACCCGATCCGCACTCGAGCGGTATCTCTACGGGTACTCCTTTGACGCCGCACGCGACGAGCAAGGAAGAGCCGTAGCTCAGCCCATAAAGATCATTGAGCACCGTTGGGGGGACAAGGTGATACCCTCCGGCTTCTTTGACATTCCGGACTCAGAACATGTCAGCGCCGTTATCTCCACAACCGCTGGTACGATCTCAAAATTCAATCGAATGGGGATTCTGGCCGGGTTCGACGCGGGCAATGTTTTGATGACGCGTACTGGCACTGTCGTCGACCCCGATCCCGTAGCGAGGGACCCGCTGCTCTTTAAGGCGATCGTGAACGCCAAAGGATACCATGAGAGCTGGGTGGAAGGACTCAACGTCTATCATAACCCGCGCGCCATCATTCCGCTTGAGGAACACCTCGTACCTGGTGCCGCGCATCACCATTGCGACGCGGAGGGCAACTGGACAACAACCGCCCCCCGCTTCCATCCTCTGGCATCAAGTACTGAAATCCTAGGCGGCGTGAATGTCGCTAAAGCGCTCGCGAATTTCGAAGGTTCGGCGATACGGTTCTGGAAAAAACCTTAGTGGTGGGCCCTATCTTGACGGTGCGTTCGCCATACTACTTCCTTGGCGACCCCGGCTGCACCAGGCGAGCGACAGGTTAGGGTGCCGGTATTTCGGCTGCGCAGGCGCACGGGCGGTTTTCGTCTCGGTGCCGACAAGTTCGGCCAGGGAGTAACCCAGATCCTGGGCGAGAGCTTCCACCTTGGAGCGGGCTTCCGCCTTCTGTCGATCCTCATAGGTGGAGATCGCCTTGGCGACGTCCTTCCGCATTTTCTTCAGCTCGCCGAGCGACAGTGCCTCGAGATCGTAATCAGCCATTGGTGCGCTCCGTGTCCTGAATGATCCGGTATCGATAGCCTGTCGCGGCAGGGTGCCGCAACTCCCGGAAGGCGGGGAGGCAGGTGACGAGCATAATCTTGGCCGCTAGTGGGGTGCTGGGCTTGGGTTCAGGCAGTCCCGATTGGCAGGATGACAGGGTCTGGCATGGGCTCCCCGCGCATCTCTGTCTTCTGGGCCATCCCTTCGACTGACAATCCCCTAATCCCGTTCGCTTGCCTGCGCGCAACCCCGCGTCAGCCCGGGCCGTGTTGGCCGCCTATGGCGTCCTGCCCGCTCCACCCCGGTCCTTTGGGGGTTTCCGGTGTCCATGCTGTCCACCGTGCACGCATCACCCGACGGGCTTTTTCCGGGTCTTGTCGAAGGGACGGTCCCGAAGACAGGAAACACAGGAGCTAATCATGCAAAACATCGTCATCCTCGCCGGCAACATCGGTCAAAAACCCGAAACCCGCACCACCCAGGGCGGCACCAACATCACCAACTTCAGCCTTGCCACCTCACGCCCCCGCCTCTCGGAAGGTCGCGTCCTGCGCGACGAGAACGGCTACCGGATCATGGACACGGAATGGCACCGCATCACCTGCTTCAACGGTCTCGGCAAGACGGTCGCCGAGCACTGCGAAAAGGGCATGAAGGTCCTCGTCCATGGCCGCATCCACTACAGCAAGTGGATCGACAGCATGGGCAACGACCGCTACGGCTGCGAGATCATCGCCGAGAAGGTCGACTTTCTGAGCCGCCCAAAGTCGGCCGAGAACGAAAACCCCGAGCTGGTCGATCGCGACGATGAGATCCCGTTCTAAGAACGGGGTCTCCCCCTCGGGCCCGGCGGGACAACCCGCCGGGTCTGTTAAACTTCAGTCTTGCGTCTTCATCGCCGCCAGCTTCTTGTCGATCCTACCGATGTGGTGGTCCCAGTCATCTGCCCAGCCCTCGGCTTTCGCTTGCTCGCAGAGCGCCCTCGCCAAGGTCCAGTTGCCGCGCTTCTCTTCGATGATGCGAAGCTGCCGGTAGCCCGCGTGGGCAGGGATGAAGCCCCAGTTCTTGTCCTCGCGGAAGAACCGGGCGACATTAGCCCCGAGCCCGATCTGGCGCTCGAAACTCTTCACTGCCTCGTCCAAGGCGAACGGATCGTGATCGCGCCACCGGTAATAGAACCCACCCCTGACCGCAAAGTAGAAGTGCAGGTTAAGAACCGGGACGTTCTCGTTCACCAGCGTGTCCGCCCGATCTAGCAGCTTGTACCCCAGATGGCGCAGGTGCTCCTTCTTCAGGTATTCAGCCAGTGCGCCGAGGCTGTTCGGATTGGTCGACCGCGCAAGGCTTTCCGCCGTGCCTCCGCCGAGTGGCGCGAAGACCCCTTCGATGGTCGCGTGTTCCTCCGGCGTGAACGCTTCCGTCCACCAGTCACCGGTCGGTTGCGATTCGGCCTTTCGACGGAAAAATGGCAGCATCCTGTATCCCTTTCCCGCCACCGTGGGTAGCATCGCATTATGCAAATACCTGACGACATCACACCCATCCTGCGCGAGATCGACCAGTCGCTCAAGGAAAAGGCAATACCGCCGCACTCACGCCCCATAATGGCGGTGCTCGAGTTCGGAAATAGGTTCCGCATCAGTCTTCCGATTGCGAAGCTCCCGCCCGGTGCACCGGCAGAACTGGTCGCGACCAGCGTATACACCGACCGCATTCACCGCTGGTACGAAGAGGTCTATGGCGACCTGATCAAGACCGATTTCTCTGAGAAGGCCAAGGTCGCGGTCCTCGCGGATGGGGACATCTGGGAGATGCGGATTCCACTGATCTACGGGACAGTGGTCATCGAGGCCAAACGCGATCTGCCCAGCCACACCTGGAACAGAGTTGGGACACAGGTTCTCAACGTCAACGCATGCGTCTCGCTGACGGGCATCACTGAGGCCCGCCTGAAGCACTTTTCCGACGACGACCTGAACGAGGTCTACGGGCTGTTCGTGGTCGGGCTAGATGTTCGTGATGCATTAAGCGGTTCCGCAAGTCCGACCCGATGTTCGCCGCCGCCGAACAGGATTGGTTCGCAGCAGTCGCGCATATGACCAACCAATCCCCGAACTGGGGGCAAGCCCGGTGGTCCTCGCTACAGATGACCGAGAAGTTCATGAAGGGCTTGATTGCCATCATCGGGGATTACGAGGTTCCATGGGGGCACAAGCTGAAAGAGCCGCATGCCGTCCTTGCCAAATCAATCCGAGGCCTCGACCTTCGCCACCTAATTGCAGACATCCAGTGTGACGCTTCGGTTCGGTACAACGACCCGAAGATGCCTTCCACACGCCAGCAGGCCTACGCTGCCCACAAGGCCAGCCTGCTCGTCGTGCGGGTCTTGGGCAACGTCCAGTACAGCCAAAACCGATGACTACCCGCAAGCCTCGCACACTGCCGCTTTGCTCTAATTCGCCATTGTGAACCCAAGAGCGAGAGGAGGGCCGGTTTCCCGGTGACGGGTTGAAGGCTGGGAGAGTGGCTCCCGGCGCTCGTCGCGGGAGATAGCCGATGGGCGTTGTAGAAGTTCTGGATCCGGTGCAGCCGATGGGGGCTGGTGGCTGGAAAGTGGATGTAAGCCGGGGTGAGCGGAACGGGCGGGTGTCGTCCGAATGGTTCAACCGGCCCGATGACGAGCGGTATCTGTCGCTCGACGATCTCTGGGCCAATGTGAAAGGCCGGTCGGAACGCAGCCGCAGCCGTGTGGTGCAGACGGCGAACATCCGGGTCGAGGCCGCGCGCGACAACCCCGAGCGGTTGCACCTGATGCTGCCGAAGGCGCAAGAACCGGTCGCGCCCACGCATTGGGCGTTTGGCCAGCTTGCCAGCATCGTTGGCGCACCGGCCTCCTACCTGCGGCAGCTGCCTGCGCCGCTGGCGGGGATCAACCTGCAATACGGCCTGACCAACCACCGCGCCGAACAGGTCAAAACCTTCGAGACCGAAGACGGCCGCACCGAACTGCGCGCCGTGACGGGCCCCGACTATGGCCGCATCCACGATTTCGAGCTGGTCGAGGCGGTGCAGCGCATTGCGGGCAATGGCACTGGCGACACGCGCTGGAAGGTGCCGGGCGTGCTGGACTGGTCGACAGGGGTCTACAACCCCGATGTCGAAATCAGCCGCGACACGACCACGCTTTATGCCTCGGACCGCGATGTCTTCCTGTTCCTGGTCGATGATCGCAACCCGATCGAGGCGGGTCGACTGCCCGACGGCTCTCCTGATCTCTACTTCCGGGGCTTCTACTGCTGGAATTCCGAGGTGGGCGCGAAAACCCTTGGCATGGCGAGCTTCTACTTGCGGGCGGTGTGCCAGAACCGCAATCTCTGGGGCGTCGAGGATTTTCAGGAGATCCGGATCCGGCATTCGAAATACGCCGCCTCCCGCTTTGCCCATGAGGCGGCCCCGGCGCTGACGCGGTTCGCCAATTCCTCGCCGCAGGGCTTCGTGAACGGCATCAAGGCCGCGCGGCAGCAGATCGTGGCGCGCAGCGACGAGGATCGCGCGGATTTTCTGCGCAAGCGGGGCTTCTCGAAGGCGGAGTCCGGCAAGATCATCGAGAAAGTGCTGATGGAAGAAGGCCGCCTGCCCGAGAGCATCTTCGACTTCGTGCAGGGCATCACGCGGCTCGCGCGCGACAAGACCCAGCAGGATGCGCGTCTGGACATGGAAGGGCGCGCCAAGAAGCTCCTCGACCGGGTCGGCTGACAGAGCCCCCACGCAGCGGTCGCCCGACACCGGGGCGGTCGCTGTAGCTATTTCTCAATATGCACGCCGCTGGCCATGCCCCGAAAGGACAGGGGGCGTCGGCGTGCGCATTTCAACGAGACACCCATGACCCCCCAAGAAGAAACCGTCATTCTCGAGGCCCGCGATATCCTCGGCCGTTACCTCAGCCAGAACCCGGTGATCGGGAGCTGGCAAGCGCTGATGGACTATTGCGCGCTGACCGTCCGAGGTCCCATCGAGCGGTTCCATGTCCTCTATCTCGACCGCAAGAACCGCATCATCGCCGATGAGCTTTTGTCGACCGGCACAGTCGATCATGTCCCGGTCTATCCGCGCGAGGTGATCAAGCGGGCGCTGATGCTGAACGCCAGCGCCCTGATCCTGATCCACAACCACCCGTCGGGTGATCCGACGCCGTCCGAGGCTGATCTCAGCATGACAAAAGAGATCCAGAAGGGCTGCAAGTATCTCGGCCTTACGCTGCATGACCACATCATCGTCGGTGCCGGGACGGAACTGAGCCTGCGGGGTCTCGGCAAACTCTGACGCTGTGGCCAGATCCATCACCGTCGCCCCTTCGAGGAAGAGGGCGGCGGTTTGGTCTTTGACGGATGAGGCGGGGAGAGTGGCTTCCCGCGCCGTTGGAGATATTGCCATGTTTGACCTTCCCCTGCCGATCCAACCGAGCCCGCGCCCGATGGGTCCTGGCACAAATGGTGGGACTGTCGCTTCTGATCCCAGCCTGCCTTTCGCGCTGACCCGGATGCACCGGACGCCAGCGGCCCTGATGTCGGGCACCGCTGCACCCGTGGTCGTTGAGCGTTTTGCGACCTTGGCCGATGCCATGCAGGGGGCGTTTGAACTTGCCGAGGACAACGGCTCCGATGCAGCGCCGCAGCTTCTGGCCATCCTTGATTGCGACCAGCGCCTGGTTCTTGCCGGGGCCGCCAGTCATGGCGCTGTGGCTTGGTGCCACCCTGTCGCCAATGCTCTTGAGGCGCGGGCCGTCGTGACCGAGGCGGTTCAACTTCGCGCCCAGGCTGGCCGTGCCATTGATTGGCACGAGCCTGAATTGGCGCAGCGACTGCGTCACCGTGCCGATCTGCTGGATGCGCGTCTGGTCGATCCGCTCTGGCGCGCCTTTGCTGCCCGCGCGCTGCAGATCGCGGCGTGACGCCCGAGAGACAGAGGAGGGATGGGAAGGGTTTGAGCCTTCGGGGGCAGAGGAGTGCGCCACCCGGGGGGTCTGACCTGTCCTCACCGAACGGAGATATCCATGACCCAGACTGAACCCACTCTGGCAGCACCACTGCGGCCTTCCACCGTCGATTTCGGGGCGATCCTTGCCGCACATGCCGAACGTACCGCCCGGACCCTCGCCCTGCGCCCGGGCAACAAAGACCGTCTCTTCGATGGTCTTTTGGCCGTCGGCATCACCCATGTCACTGTGACATTCGACGGCGCGGGGGACAGCGGCCAGATCGAGAGCATCGGCGCATGGTCTGGCGAAACCGCCGTCGAGTTCCCTGCGATCGAGATCGCCTATGCGGCACTGACCTGGGACGACCCCGAGGTCGAGATGCGGAAGCTCTCGCTTGAGGATGTCGTCGAGCAACTCACCTACGACTTCCTCTCCGACACCCATGGCGGTTGGGAAAACAACGACGGCGCTTGGGGTGAGTTCTGCTTCGACGCGTCCGCACGCTGTATACACCTCGAGTTCAACGAGCGCTTCACCTCGTCCGAACTCTACACGCATGATTTCTGAGGGGGCGACGATGGCACATCCCTACCACCACGCCCTGTCTTCAGTGAAGAAATGGGGCGGCACGGTCGATGACTTCATCGCGGTGCATACATGGTTCGACCAAAGCAAGGAGATCAGCGCCGATTTTCGGCACCGGGCCCTGCGGCACCATGCCGAGGGCATATTCATGGCCGAGACGATCTTCGGTTCGACCCTCACCCTCTCGACCGGGCGCATCATTCCGACCCGCTGGGTCGGCGAGCAGCATGTCAAGGAAGACCTCGGCTTCATCCCAAGCTTCGCCGACTGGGTGAAGGCCATCCGGCCCGAACCCTGGATGGGCCGGTCCGAGCGGATCGAGGCGCAGGTCGATCCGCATCTCGCCTCGCCCGTGGTCGAGGTCAGCTGACATGACTGATCCCGCATACTTGCGCCTCGGTCTGCCGCCGACGGCATCGCCTCAGACAGTTCTGCGCGCGGCGGTCCGGGCGCTTCACCCCGACACGCGCGCCGTGCGCAGCTTCCGGACGGCGCGCAAGCGCTTCTACCTGCAGATGCTTTGTGCGCATGCCGCGCGACAGGCGGCGGGCGACGATCCTGCCAGCTGATCGCTCCCGACCATCCCCTCATCGCGCCCGGCCATTTGGCCGGGTCTTCCCCATTCAGGAGGTCCCCATGGCGGATTACTTCACCCATTTCTCGTGCCTGCTCGACGTTGGCACCCCCGACAAAGCTGCCCGCGCGCTCGCCCTGTTCCAGAGCTTGCGCGAAGCCGATCAGGATGCCGAGGACCCGGAGGTCGCAGGCTTCGACCTCGTGCGCCAGGACGCGCCCGAAGGCAGCACCCTCTGGATCCATGACGACGAGCAAGGTGATGTCGAGGCGGTTATCCGCTTCGTGCTGCGCCTGGCAGAATACCTCGACCTCACCGGCCTCTGGGGGTTCCAGTACGCGCTGACCTGTTCCCGACCGCGCCTCGACGCTTTCGGCGGCGGTGCGCATATCATCGATCTCGGTGCCCGCAAATCCATCGGCTGGACCAGCACGCAAGAATGGCTGGCCGCCGCGCTGAACGGGGTGGATTTCGATGCCTGAGGTCATCTGCACAACAGTCTACCAGTTCCCTGAACTCTCCGACGTCGCCAAGGAAAAGGCGCGCAGCTGGTATCGCGAGCTTGGGCCTCACGACGATTGGTGGGACGCGGTCTACGAGGATTTCGAGCGCATCTGCGATATTCTCGGCATCCAGCTCAAAACCACCCCCGTGCGCCTGATGGGCGGCGGGACGCGGGCCAAACCCTGCATCTGGTTTTCCGGCTTCTGGAGCCAGGGCGACGGCGCTTGCTTCGAAGGCTATTGGTCCCACGCCAAGGGGGCGACCGCGCGCATCCGGGATTACGCGCCCACGGACGCGACGCTGCATGGTATGGCGGATCGGTTGCAGGCCATCCAGCGGCGGAACTTCTACCAGCTCGCCGCCGAGGTCAGCCATCGCGGGCGCTACTACCACGAATACACCATGTCGGTGGGCGTCACCCGCGACAGCCCGACCTGGCAGCCGCCGACCGAGGACGCCGAGGAGATCGTGACCGAGGCGCTGCGTGATCTGGCGCGCTGGCTCTACCGCCAGCTTCAGGCTGAATACGACCACCTCACCTCGGACGAGGCCATAGAGGAGGGGATCATCGTCAACGAGTACACCTTCACCGAAGAAGGGCGCCGGTTCGGGTGAGAGCGCGGGTAGTTCATTTGATCTTTACAATGAGGCCATATGATCTATATTCAGCCCAATGGAGGACGCCATGTACGTCGCAGAGAAAATCCGAGAACCCGCACAGATCAACGCCGTCGCGTTGAAGGCCTATGCGCGCGTGGTCGATGCTTGGGGCCTTAACCTGAACGAAGCGGCTGGCCTTGCCGATATGACGGTGAGCACGTGGAAGCGTGCCGAAGCCGGATTTCGCGGGGGAACTGACCAAGGATCAACTGCTGCGGCTCAGTGCGGTGATCGGCATCTACAAATCGCTCGAACTCTATTTCTCCGAGCCGCTCGCGCGAAGCTGGTTCACCCGGCCGAACACGGGGCCGCTCTTTGGGAGCAGCCGTCCGGTTGACACGGCGATCGACGGCGGCTTGCCGCAAATTCTCGCGGTTCGGACCTATCTGGATGCGCTGCGTGGTGGGGCATGAAGCAGACCGAGATTTCCGATCGCGGTCTCGTTCGTCTTCTGCCCGCTACCTACCACAAGCCGCCATCCCTGCGCGGTCTCGTCGATACCGATGACGAGATGGAGATCCTCGCAGAGATCGAGGGCCTGACCAGCGGCCGCCTTCTGGCCGAACGTGGCCGCAATCCCCATCTGGACCCGCGCGAGCTTGCCTGGCAGCGGCGCAGCCGCGATCTGCGCATTTACGGCGACAGTCATGTCAACGCCGCCTTCACCTATACCCGCGCCGGCGGGAACCGCTTCAACACCGAAGATCGTGGCGCCTGGTACTGCGCGTGGGAGGTGATGGTTTCTGTCAGCGAAGTGGCCTGGCACCGCACCCGTGAACTCGGCTTTACCGGCAGCTTCCATGACAGCGCTCGCTATGTGGAATTGTTGGCGGATTTCATCGGGATCTTCGATGATCTGACCTATGAGCCGGAACACCCAGCGCTGCATCCCGATCCGGCTGTCGGATATCCCGAGGGCCAAAGCCTGGCCCAACATCTTCGCCGGGCTGGATCGCGGGGCCTGATCTACCCCTCAGTTCGGGCTCCCGCGCCGGGCGGGAATTGCCTCGTCTGCTTCGAGCCCCACGCCATCCAGAACGTCCGGCCGGGCGCGTCTTGGGATCTTGTTTGGGATGGGACACCGCACTACTCGCTTACTGCCGTCGGCTGACGAGTAATGGCGCATGCGCTTTTTTGCGGGGGGGCGAAGACATGAAACCGGCAAACGGCAACAGGCCGGACGTCACGCATTTGAAGCCGTGTGACCATCAGTTGTTCTTTGAGGCTTTGGACTGAGTCCGCCGGTCTTCTGGGCTTCCTATAGACGCGCTGAGGAAGGCGACGTCTCTGCCCCCAAGAGACCACTATAGTTTTCTTCGATGAGGTTGCTTTTCCAGCGTTATGGACGCTCCAATATCACCATTTCCAAAGAATTGATGGACTAGCCCCACGTGAAGGGAGATCTGAAGACGCTGGGTCGAAAGACGGCAACGACTCGCAGCGGTTGCCGAAGGTCTCAGCGGTGTACGTCCCGGTCTGCCGCCGCGACCAGACCTTGGTCCTTCGGACAGGAGCTTGACCGAGGCTGATGTCCCAAAGGGCAAATCTGCCAATCTATAGGTTGGCAACTACGCTCGGTTTGCCAAGCCACGGTATGGCAGAAGCTCCGGAAGGCCGGAGCTAGCCGGTGCCGTGCTCACTTGTTCCCGTCGATCCACTTCGACATCAGCCCCTTGTCGCGGAAACACTCATCCGGCACGGCGCGGCGTTTGATCCGGGCGAGACGCTCTGCGAAGGCGACCTGTTTGGACGAGGGCAGGCTGTCCAGCGCTGTCGCAGGTGTGAGCTTGGCTTGTGCGTCGATCCAGGCGCTCAGCGACCGCCGATCTTGCTGAACCTCCCACGGCAGAAGCGTCTGGTTGCGCAGGGCCAGAGCGCGCGCATAGGCGATCTGCTTTGGCGTCGCGGGCAGGACGTAAGTGGTGCTTTCCATCGGGGATCTCCCTTCTTAGCTTGGTTTCAAAATAGAACATAACAGGAACAAAATCAAGCCACCTGCGGAAATCATGGGGTTTGAGAGGAAGAGGATGGCCGGGGAAGGTCAGGCCTGAGGGTGCCCGAAAGAGGGTGTCTGGGCCTGATCCTGTTCCTCATTCCGGAGTTTCCCGATGACCCATCTCGCCCATTTTGCGACCGAGCGCGCGCTTGCGCCTGTTGCCCCCATCCCGTCCCTCGATACGGCTGCTGCGATCTTGAGCGTGGCCGAAGCGCTGCAGCCCGATCTGGCGCAGGGTGCGCCGATCGACGCGCTTCGCCTGCGCGTTGAGATGGAGCGCGTCTTTGGCGGCTCTGACGCGACCGGCGCCTGGGACTGGAAGCTGGCCTATGAAGCGGGCGAGGCAGCGCTGGTCCTGTTCCTGCGGAAGTTCGGCCGTGCGCTCCTGGCCCGGGCGGGCTCGCCCGCGGCTCTGCTGCCGATTCTTGCCAAGGTGTCCGGCCTTTTGCCGACCCATACGCGGCGGTCTGAAGAGATGGAGCGGTTCCAGCAATTCTCGACACCGCTGCCCATGGGGCTGGCGGCACTGGCTGCAGCACAGATCACCGTGTGCGATCTGGTGCTGGAGCCATCGGCTGGGACGGGCCTTCTGGCGGTCCTCGCAGAAATCGCGGGCGGCAGCCTCGCGCTGAACGAGTTGGCCGACACCCGCGCCGATCTTCTGCGCCGCCTGTTTCCGGGGCTTCCGGTCACGGGCTTCGACGCAGCCCAGATCGACGATCATCTCGACGCGGACCTGCGCCCGAGCGTCATCCTGATGAACCCGCCCTTCTCGGCGGTGGCCAAAGTCGACGCTCGCACCACCGAGGCGACAGCCCGGCATCTGCGCTCGGCGCTTGCGCGTCTGGTCCCCGGCGGACGGTTGGTCGCCATCACCGGTGCCAGTTTCGCGCCCGATGCGCCCGCCTGTGCTGAGACCTTCGGTCGCCTGACCCAGACCGCGCATCTGGTCTTTACGGGTGCTGTGTCGGGTGCGGCCTTCGCCAAGCACGGCACCAGCTTCGAGACGCGGATTTCGGTCTTCGACAAATGCCTCGGTGGCGAGGCGGGCGGCATCACAGCCGATCTGGCGCGCCCGATTTCGCCTGATGTCGCCAGCCTGCTGTCGCTGATCACTACCCATGTCCCCCCGCGCCTCGCGCTGGCGCAGGTCGCACCAGCCCGGCAGGGCCCCTCTTCCCACTTTCCGGGAAATCTTGCCCGCACCACGCGGGCAGCCATCAGCACATCGCGCGCCACGCCAGCAACACCCGCCACCAACACCGCTCCGCAGATCGAGGCCGCAGACCTCGCCTATACCCTGCGCGATGCAACCGAGGACGGGGCCAGCGCGCGCCTGTCAGATGCCATTTATGAGACCTTCCGCCTGCAGGCGATCGACATTCCCGGAGCGGAACCGCACCCGACCAAGCTGGTGCAATCGGCGGCCATGGCTTCGGTCGCTCCTCCGAAACCCAGCTACCGGCCCAAGCTTCCAGCCGTCATCCTGCGCGATGGCCTTCTGTCCGACGCGCAGCTTGAGACCGTGATCTACGCGGGCGAGGCGCATGGCGCGTATCTCGCGGGGTCTTGGACTGTCGATGAAACCGGCGACATGGTCTCGGCCGCGCCGGACGATGCCCCTGACGCCGTCCGTTTCCGCCGGGGCTTCTTCCTTGGCGACGGCACCGGGGCGGGCAAGGGCCGCCAGTCGGCCGGGATTGTGCTCGACAACTGGGCTCAGGGGCGGCGCAAGGCGCTCTGGATTTCGAAGAGCGACAAGCTTCTCGAGGACGCTCAGCGCGACTGGTCTGCCCTCGGCCAGGAGCGGCTTCTGGTGACGCCCCTGTCGCGGTTCGCGCAGGGTCGCGACATCCCGCTTTCCGAAGGCATCCTCTTCACCACCTATGCCACGCTCCGCTCGGAAGAGCGCGGCGCCAAGAAATCCCGCGTCGATCAGATCGTCGACTGGCTGGGGGTGGAATTCGACGGGGTGATCCTCTTTGACGAAAGCCATGCCATGGCCAATGCCGCCGGATCGAAAGGCGAGCGCGGCGATGTCACGGCCTCGCAGCAGGGCAGGGCGGGCCTGCGTCTCCAGCATAAGCTGCCGAATGCCCGTGTGGTCTATGTCTCGGCCACCGGGGCGACCTCGGTGCACAACCTCGCCTATGCGCAGCGCCTCGGTCTTTGGGGCGGGGAGGACTTTCCGTTCGCGACGCGCGCGGAATTCGTCGAGGCCATTGAGGCGGGCGGCGTGGCGGCCATGGAAGTGCTGGCGCGCGATCTGCGATCCCTTGGCCTCTACACCGCCCGGTCGCTTTCCTACGACGGCGTCGAATACGAGCTGCTCGAGCACGCGCTGACGCCGGAGCAACGTGGCATCTACGATGCATATGCGCTCGCCTTCGGAGTCATACATCGGAACCTGTCCGCGGCGCTGGAAGCGGCCAACATTACTGGCGAATCCGGCGGCACGCTGAACCGGCAGGCCAAATCCGCCGCGCGCTCGGCGTTCGAGTCTGCCAAGCAGCGCTTCTTCGGCCATCTGCTGACCTCGATGAAAACTCCCACGCTGATCGCCGCCATCGACGCCGATCTCGCCGCAGGCCACGCGGCCGTCATCCAGATTGTCTCGACGGGCGAGGCGCTGATGGAGCGCCGCCTGTCGGAGATCCCCACGGACGAGTGGAACGATGTGCGGGTGGACATCACGCCAAGAGAGGCTTGCCTGGACTACCTCGCCCATTCCTTCCCGGTGCAGCTCTATGAGCCATTCACCGATAGCGAAGGCAACCTCTCCTCGCGCCCGGTCACGCGCGATGGCCAGCCGGTCGAATGCCGCGCGGCCGCCCGGAGGCGCGACGCGCTGATCGAGCATCTGGCCAGCCTGCCGCCGGTGCCCGGGGCGCTCGACCAGATCGTCTAGCGTTTCGGCACCGACCTTGTGGCCGAGGTCACGGGCCGCTCGCGCCGCATCGTGAGAAAAGGCGATGGTCCTGCCGCGCACCTCGTCGTCGAAAGCCGGGCGGGATCTGCCAACCTCGCGGAAACCGCCGCCTTCATGGATGATCAGAAGCGCATCCTGATCTTCTCGGATGCGGGCGGCACGGGGCGCAGCTATCACGCCGATCTCGGCGCCAAGAACCAGCGCCTGCGGGTCCACTATCTGCTGGAACCCGGCTGGAAGGCGGATGCGGCCATCCAGGGTCTTGGGCGTACCAACCGCACCAATCAGGCGCAGCCGCCGCTCTTCCGGCCGGTGGCCACGGATGTGAAGGCAGAGAAGCGGTTCCTCTCCACCATCGCGCGCCGACTTGACACGCTGGGGGCCATCACCCGGGGCCAGCGCCAGACCGGCGGGCAGGGGCTGTTCCGCCCCGAGG
>Ga0070754_10000539_pt1 | contig 34822 bp, 47 predicted proteins | sample VirMetDEL_Sep_01_FD_75181 | JGI IMG/M metagenome (GOLD analysis project Ga0070754, IMG submission 75181) | Aqueous microbial communities from the Delaware River and Bay under freshwater to marine salinity gradient to study organic matter... | ecosystem: Environmental > Aquatic > Marine >...
GTCTTTCTTTTATGCGGCTCACAATGAGGCAGGGGGAGTCCAAGTCACCCTTGGGGTACTATTTTCTCACTTAGGGGGGGTCACCCAGTTTTATCGCGATGAGAAAAACGGTTCAAGAATGACCGGGTAATGAAATCCAAATGAGAACACGACATCCCAAAAACCCAGTAAACATTAGAGAACTAAGGTGTTAGGATGACAAAATGACTTACACTATAAAAAAGTATACATATCACCCAAATCCTCCATAACGGGAAAGTTTGCTGAACTCAAGTCATTTTCTCATTCTGGGCGATTTTTTTGTCCTACACCAAGATTTGGGGCTATATAGTATATATGGACATCAAGAGAAAATCTCGACCTAAACCATGGATGGCAAAGAAGGCTGGACGCAACAGGAGGAGGGCGACGACCGGAGAGCTGGTCAAGCCGTTCACAGGAATGGGTGACAACAGCTTCTACAAAACTGATATGTGGAGGTCGACTAGGCAGGCCGTGCTGAATCGGGACGGTGTGTGTCAATGGTGTCTACATCTAGCTAGGGTCAGCGAAGCCACGGAGGCTGACCACATAATACCTGTCCGTAGGTGCGAGCAGGAAGGAGTTAGCCCATACGACCAGACCAACATAGTAGGGTCGTGCAGGTCGTGTAACTCAAGGCGAGCTGCGTACGAGGCGAAGGGCATAGCCTTCAACACGTTCGAGAAATGGGTTGACTACCTGAGAGAGAAACTTAAAAACCAAAACAAATGAAAACTATAATCGTGCCTACCGATGGGTGGGAAGACTGGGAGTGCGAGGCATTCGAACAGTACGTGCAAGATATTTCAAATGAATACCAAACAAACCTAACCGTAGTAATGGCGACAGACAAGCATTTTGAAATCGAGATGGACGGGGACGAGCCGCTGGTTGAGTGGATTATCCTTAATGCAAACAGCGAAGCAAAAGTGTTAGAAGAATGAACTCACCTACATGGTTTGTTGACGGGAAGGTTCCGTCGCGAAAAAACAAAAGCCCCGAGCACGACATACAAGTTGCCATCGTTGGGCTGCTAGAGTCTATCGACCCCAAGCCCCTTTACTCGGCGACGGTGGGTGGTGTGCGTTTAGCAATGCACACGGCAAAGAAGATGAAAGAGTCTGGCTACTCCAAAGGAGTTCCAGACATGCTCATCTTTGAGCCTCGAGGATTCTACAACGGTCTGGCCATCGAGGTCAAGACTGAAAAGGGACGCGCCTCTGACGAACAGAAGGCGTGGATAAAATCACTTAACGACCGTGGTTGGCGTGCTGAAATCTGCAAAGGTTTTGAGGAATGCGCTGACGTCATCTGCGAGTACTTTAACTTATACGAATAATGGCACACTCATATTTAAAAGAAGCGCTGGTGTCCACCAAGTACACACTGGGACAGTGGGCAGCCGAAAACACCGGGAACGGAGTAGGAAGAGGGCTCGGGCCTGAGATACTGGACCTAACGCTCGGTGGCTTCCGCCAAAGCCGGCAAATCGAGAACAATAAGGCGCTGCTCATGATTGAGCATATCACTCACCTCGGGTCCAGCGTCCAAGATGGTCGCACTCGCTCATCGCACGATATGCGAATCCACGCAAGAATGGGCAATGTGACAACCATGGCTAAATTGATTGACACCATCTATGACCGAATGCAAAACTACAGCGAGACGAGAGTCACCGATACCGTCAATACCCGCACACTCGACGTTAGATATTACCCTGAGTCTGTAGGGCTGGACTACCAGTTCGAGGACGAGTACGTTGCTTACCTTGACTTTCGAATAGAAATCACAGAAGTTTAATCACTATGGCAAACAAATCCACCCTACTCCAGTCCATGCGACAGGCAACATCTGAGGCCAAGGCGGAGGTTGAGAAAGTAGTCAAGAAAGACCTTTCCAAAAACCTTCCGCTCAAGCCGATTGTCTCCCTTGACCAAGAGGGTGAGAAGATGTTCACCATGGTGCTGGACTACCTAAACGACACCGGTCTGCTTGAGAGCGTCGATGTCGTAACCGTTACCATGCTAGCGAAAAACCTTTCCATGTTTGTAATGCTGTCAAGAGAAATTCAAACCATCGACGACATCGTACAAGTGTACGAAAACGGCAGCTCAAACGTAAGCGGAAAAATGACCGCCCTGTCCAAGGTTCAGGGTGAGGTCTCCAAGCTGAGTGCTAAGCTCGGTCTGTCTCCGATGGACCGTGCTCGCATGCTGGGCGCAGCGGTAAACGCCGCTAACGCCAACAGCAAGAAGTCAGACGGGGACGAAATCGACGACCTTGTCGGTTGACTTATCTAGATTGAACCGAATGTGGGACTACGTCGATGGTGTCCTCGACGGTTCAATCGTATCAGGAAAATATATCAAGCTCGCTTATCAGCGGTTTGTTGATGATTTAGGCAGAGTTGAGACGGACGAGAGCTTCGAGTGGGTATTCAATCCTACCGAGGCTGCTCGTTACGTGCAGTTTATTGAGGACGTGTGTGTCCACACCAGAGGAGAGTGGGCTGGACGTCAATTCATACTATCACCTTGGCAAGTAGCGTTCATCGGTCAATTGTTTGGCTGGGTGCACAAGGAAGACCCAAAGCGTCGCCGCTTTACCACTGCACACTTTTTTGTTGCTCGTAAGTCAGGTAAGTCGCAGCTTGCTGCCGCAATCATCTTAGCCATGGCCGTGCTTGACAGAGACGGAGCCGGCCAGTTCGTGACCGCCGCGACCAAGAGAGACCAAGCCAAGGAGGTTTTCGATGAGGTTCGCCGATGCGTGCTCAAGTCTAAACCACTTCAGAAGCGCTTCCATGCCAATCGTCAAGAGATTCACGGTCCTCGCGACGGGGTAATACGCCCAATTAGCTCGGATGCGAATACTCTGGACGGCCTGAGTCTCAATATCGGCTGCGTGGATGAGATGCACGCCATGAAAGACGGTGAGCTGTACCGAGTGCTCGCCTCATCCATGGGTGCGCGTAAGTCCCCCTTGATGTTAGCCATCTCGACGGCTGGCTTCGTCATGGATGGCGTCGCGACGGAGTTTGTTCGTGGCGGAAAGGCCGTTCTGGACGGAACCGCTCATAACGACAACCTTTTGTTCCTCATTTACGAGATTGACGAGGGTGACGACTGGGAAGACCCCGAGAACTGGAAAAAGGCGAACGCTGGACTGGGCGAATCTATTTCTATGGAGTATCTGCAGAAGCAGTATGCCAATGCAAAGCTGTACGGAGGTCGAAACATCACCGAGTTTCAGGTAAAGCATTGCAACCTTTTCGTGGGGTCGCAGGATATATGGGTAGAAGACGACGTCTGGATGAGCGAAGAGAACTGTGAACCAGCCACCAAGGGTCACGAAATAGACGAAAAGACGCAGAAACCCATAGCTTATCTGGGCCTCGACTTGGCGGCTACGGACGACATAACTGCCCTAGCCATCGCCACGGGCGACCCAAACGATGGCGTGGGTATCGAGGTTCACTACTTTTTGCCCGAGAGGGCGGTAAAGAAGCGTCAGGAGAAGGACGCGAACCATATATACGCAAGAATAGAAGAGTTTGACAATGTGCACATTACAGAGGGCAATGTTACCGACTATAACGTGATTCGCCGCATGATTAGCGGCAACTACGTCATGGACGGCAGAGTTCAGTACGATTCAGACAACCTGATGGAAAAGTACAACGTAAAAGGCATCGCTTATGACCGCTGGAACAGCCTGAACCTCATCCGAGATTTGGAAGGAGACGGCGTTCCGTGCGACCCTTTTGGTCAGGGTTACGCCTCAATGTCGTTCCCATCTAAGGCGTGGGAGAAGCTAGCACTGGAGGGCAAACTATGGCACGGTGGCGATGAGGTGTTGCGCTGGATGATGAGTAACGTAGTCATCAAGCCTGACCCTAGCGGTAACATCAAGGTCGACAAATCGAAATCGGGCGACAAAATTGACGGTGTTGTAGCTGGAATCATGGCCATCGGAGAGATGCTGACCTTCGAAGAGGAGGAGACGCACGACTTCGAGTTTTTCATGGAGGTCATGGGTGTGTAATTTTCGCCACCCCATCATTTTAACTATAATACATATATGGCACAAAGAAAAAACATATTTCAACGTCTTTTCGGTCGAGAAGAAGAGCGGAAGACCAACATTCCGACATTTGCTGGAGCCTCTACAGGTTGGCTTGGTGCCATCCACGCCCAAAGAAATGTTCTGGTTCAGGGCTCAGACAGCTTGCAGCTATCTGCTGTGTACGCTTGTGTGAGTAAAATAGCTGACACCATAGCTTCTATGGGGGTTGGAGTAGAGAGGAAGGGGGTTGATGGAGCTGCGGAACCCGTAGCGAACCACCCCTCGTCTTATCTGCTCGGGGTTCAGCCAAACCGACACATGGGCGCTTATGAGTTTTGGCAAATGGTCGTTAGCGACGCCCTGCTTTACGGACAAGGTCATGCGCTGATAATGCCTGACGGCGAAGAGATGTACTGGATTCCAGCCACGGAAATTGAACATACCGTAGACAAGAACACGGGGGAGCGGTACTACAAGTACCACGGAGCGCCCACGCCAGTGCCTGCCTCGCAGATGCTGGAAATCAAAGCGTTCAGAAACGAATCTCCCACGAAGCTACAGCTGCAGAACCTGAAGACAGCTAAGTCTGTTCAGGACTTTGGCGCTACCTTCTTTGAGAACGGAGGCATGCTCGGCGGAATCCTGACCACAAAAGAACCTCTGTCAATCGAGCAGATGCAGCAAGCGTCAGACCGGTGGCGTCAAGAATACATGGGAAGCGGTAACGCTCACAAGGTGGCAATCCTTGGTGGTGGCTTCTCTTACCAACCGCTTTCCGTACCACTGGAGCAGCTACAGTTCCTAGAATCAAAGAAATACTCAACAGAAGAAATAGCAAGGTTCTATTCTGTTCCACCAGCGATGGTAGGGATGGAAGGGAACACCGCATACAGCAATTATGAACAACAAGTGTTGCAATTTTTCCAAGGCACAATCCTGCCTTGGGTGCGAAGAATCGAACTCGAAGTTGAGCGAAAGCTGCTACGAGACGACAAGTCGCTTTCATGCCGGTTCGATGTCGACTCACTGCTACGCGCCGACTCCACCTCGCGAGCACAGTACTACCACACCCTGCTGTCCGACGGGGTGCTCTCAATCAACGAGGTCAGAGCTCGTGAAGGCTTGGCTCCGGTTGATGGCGGCAATGAGCATCATATTCAACTTAATCAAGTGCCGCTGTCTAAGATGGCTGATTATGCGTCGAAAGTCACGTCTGGAAAGTCTGAGAAAAAAACTAACGGCAACGGTGGCTCAGATAATGAAGAAAGACCGGGAGTTGACAATCAATCAAAAATGAACGAAGATGGCTAAGTACGGAGGATACCCCGAGGCTGCTAGGAACAGGGCAAAGGCCGCCCTAAAACACAAAGAGGAAAAGGGCACTAGCTGTGGAACCAGTGTGGGATGGACCCGTGCTCGGCAGTTGTCAAGCAACGCCAAGCTCGACCTATCAACAGTGAAGAGAACCTTCTCCTTCCTATCTAGAGCAAAGACTTACGACCAAGGTAAGTTCACAGATGAAAAGGGAAAAGACATCTGCGGGTCTATCATGTACGCCGCTTGGGGTGGCGACAGCATGAAGTCGTGGTGTGAGAGCACAATTAACAAGGCTGAAAAAGAGAGCCGAGCTGAAAAGAGCGGTGTCGGTCCAACGCTGAAGAAGAAGGCGGAGGACCACAATGAATCAGTTGACGCCTCCTATAAAAAGACTAGTCAGTCTACCTTGCAAACGGTTTACAACCGAGGAATAGGCGCGTACAAGACTAACCCTGAGTCGGTCAGACCCAGCGTCAAGTCCTCTCAGCAGTGGGCGTTTGCCAGAGTGAACTCCTACCTTTACGCGCTAAAGAACGAGAAATTCCGAAGTGGGAAGCACGATACAGACCTCTTTCCCAAAGGTCATAAATTATCATCGAAATAAATCACAAAACAAAAGAAATGGATAACCAAGAAAAAAGGTTTCTATCTTCAGATTTTGAGGTTCGTGACAAAGGCGGAAAGACCGTCGTAGAAGGTTACGCGGCTCGATTTGAAGATGAAACAGTGATTGGAGGTAAGTTCGCTGAGCGTGTCGCTCGTGGTGCCTTTGACAAGGCAGACATGAGCAACACCGTGGCTCTCTTCAATCACGACTGGAACCAGCCGCTGTCCCGCGCAGGCAAGGGGCTCAAGCTAGAGGTTGACGAGGTCGGCCTAAAGTATCGCTTTGAGTTGGGCGACCAATCGTATGCCAAGGACTTGGCGGAGAACATCCGAAGCGGAAATGTCTCCACAAGCTCATTTGGCTTTACCGTGGCTGACGACTCGTGGGAGCGCCGAGACAACGGGGTTCACTTGCGAACAATCATGGAGGTCGAAACATTGTTCGACGTCTCCCCGACCACACAAGGCGCTTACCCAACTACAGAGGTTGGTTTGCGTTCCATGGAGGCGGCGCTTGACCGAGAGGTTGAAGAAGAGCTCCGAAAACTTGAGGAAGAAGAGGAGGAAATGAAGATGGAAGATGAGGAAGAGGAAAAGCCTGAAGAGCGACCCGGCCACTACGAAGAAGAAGAGGAGGAAGAGGAAAATATGAAAGAAGAGGAGGAAGAAGAGGTCGAAGAAAAAATGGAAGAAGAAACAGAGGAACCGCCAGCTGAGAAAAAAGAGGCGGAAGAAGAAGACAATAAAAACGAAGAGCGTTCAGCTCAAAACAAATCTAAATCTAATATGGAAGACAACAAGAATGCTGCCCCAGCGGTAGTACAGGGACTGGGCGACGCTGAAGCTCGTGCCGCGAAGAATTTCTCTTTCGGTAAGTTCCTCAAAGAAGCAGCCAAGGGTCAGGTTACCGGCCTCGAAGCTGAGATGACCCAAGAGGGTACTAACGAAATGCGCAACGCGGGACTCAATGTCTCAGGTGGGTACAACATCCCAACCATGGTTTTGCGCTCATTGGGTACAGCGTCTACGGAAAGCTCATCAGGTGCGGCAGACGGTGCTACCGGCTTCGGTGGAGCGATTGGCAAGCGCGACGACGGAATCATGGAGAACTACGCTCCAGCCGACCTCGCTAGCAAGTTGGGAGTTCGAAACCTCACGAACCTCAACGGAGACGTTTTGATGCAGGTTCAGAGCACTTTGACCGCTGCCGAAGCAGTAGCTGAAGGCTTGACCAAGGCAGAGGCTTTGCCAGCTTTCGGCTCTGTGACTTTGTCACCAACTCGTTACGCTGCTAACGTAGGTGTTACTCAGCAGATGCTCGCTCAGTCTGGAGACGACATGGCTGCTTTCATCCAGATGGACATCCGTCGCGCTTTGGACAAGCAGTTCAACGCCGCAATCATCACTGCAATCGAGGCTGTCGACACTCCCCTCGACGCTACTGACGACGCCAACAACGTGTTGGACATCGAGCAGGCTATCTTGGCTGGCGACATCGACTTGAATGACGTTGTGTTCGTCGCGTCTCCTTCGGGATACCGCGTAGCTCGAACCGAGTCTCTCGACGTTGGTTCTGGATTGCTGCACGCTACAGACCCTAAGTCTCGAATCAGCTTGCTCGGAATGCCCGGCGTTATCTCTAGCCAAGCTACTGCTAACGACATCAACTTCTTTGACAAGAACCAGATGGTGACTGGCACGTGGGGTGGATTAAACCTCATCGTTGACCCTTACACTTTGGCGGCTGACGGAGTTGTTCGAATGGTGGCAAACGAGTACCGCGACGTTAAGACGTTGCAGTCTGGTGGATTCAAAACTTTGGCTAACTTGGGTGAGACATCCTAATAGCTGATAACTATATATAGGAAATAGGGGGAGCAATTGGGCTCCCCTATTTTCCCCCCAAGTGGAGGCGTAGACGCACCGTATGGCAGTATCCAGCGGCGGGGTTCGAAACCCTACTCCACTTCTAACATCCCAACGCAATGAAGATTATAAAAGAACATAACTACTACGCAGAGGATATGGTTCCATACGCTACCGTGCGCGAGCACCTGCGTTATGAGAGCGGAGATGCAGACGACCTCATCCGTGCTTACGTTGAGGCCGCTTGCGATTATATGGAGACAATCACCAACAGGGTGTTCTGCTCGTCGACTCCCGACGCGCTACACGAAGACCCAGACAACAGCTACTCGCTGACCATCACCCCCGAGGCATTGAACGCAACAGTGACTGTATACCTCAACCGAGGAGACGTCAAAAAGGTTCACGCTTTGCGTGGGATTACAGGGACTTGGGCTGTGACTAGTATTCAGTACATGAACGACTCAGACACCTACGTGGATTTTACTGACACGAAGGCTCGGGTCCGACTCACTGGCTACCCTGTTGAGATTAACTTCACCGAAGCTGAAGAACCAACCGACGCAAACGAATACGGCGTTGACCTCTACAAGGTCGTGCTCACCGGAGGCGACAATGTGAACGACCTGCCACGGCAGTATCGCCAAGCATTGCTTCTCTTGGTGGGTCACTACGATATGCACCGCGAGGCTGAAACCTTAGGCGCTGTTACCAACGAGGTGAAAGAGGGTGTTCACCGCCTGCTCAACTCTGTAAGACAGTATTGATATGGCAGTAAAGAAGCGACACCTACGCGCCGGAGACCTTACTCACAAGATTACGGTCCAGCAGTGCTCAGAAGGAATAGACGCCAGTACAGGTCAACTCAGTAAAACTTACACCAACTGGAAGAATGTTTGGTCGTCCATCGGCTACGTTGGCTCACCGTCTGCCGGCTCGTCTGAGGAAAACCTCAACGAACAGCGAACAGGTAAGATGAAGGTTGAGTTTACGTTTAGGTTTTTCCCGAACCTACGATTTAATGACCGCATCAGGTTTAACGGTGGTGACTTTGAGATTTACTCAATCCAAATCGTTGGCCGAAATCAAGCATACGTCGTACGTGCTGAGATGCGCGATGACCAATCAGACGGAAGCCCGACCGGAGTCAACCACTTAGGACAATTCTAATGGCAAACACCTTCGGCAAACAGAATAGGGTCGTATTTGACACCTCTCAAATTCAAGACCTTACTAGGCAGATGGTTCGATTCCAACACAACATGGAAGGGCGCACGGCCGAGAAGCTGTTAGATGGGACACTGCGTAAGGCTGTCAAGCCTTGGCAGAACGCCGTAAACGGCGGGAAGATGTACAAGTGGCTCGAAAAGAACGAGGGTCGCCTACAAGACCCGTTCGGCAACACTAAAATTAGAGGAAAGCGCAAGCACGTATACGGGCGTCGCGTTGGGCCGAAGCTCAAGGGTAAAACCGGAGGCTGGTTCGCTCACTTCTTTGCCACTCCAGCTCGACAAATCAAGAGGAAGGCCGAGAAGCGAGTTCCCTTCTTTAGCTTGTTTAGAGCTGAAAACGGCAAAGTGGCCGCACTTGCAAAAGAGGGCATCGAGAGATTAGTACGAACGATGGCCAAAAAATCATTTAGATAACTATTTTAAAATAACATAATTATGTCTACTGTATCAAGTAACGCGATGGGCATCTACGCCCTGAACGGAAATGTAACTAGCCCCTTAATCGTAAAGGTCGAGAGCACCTTTACCACCACTGGCGGCGCACCCGCTGGCCTAGTCGAAGACGACTACTATTTGTCTGTTGACTCTGACGGAAACTTCAACGCAATCGGAAAGGTTGCGAGTGGTGACACTAACTCCACTGACGCTACTGACGAACTGACCCTTTTGTCTGCAACTACCAGCTCTACGCTCGACGCTTCCTCTACCATCAACGAGGTTGCTGCACGTAACGGCTCAGGCGGTTCTACAAACTACATCGCTTCTGGCGCATTCAGCTGGAACTTTTCTGTGGACGGGCTGTTGGATTTGACAACTGGAAGCGGCTCTGCTACCACATTGATTGACGCAGCCCGCAACCAGCAGTACGTAATTGCTAAGTTCACTACCGACACTGCGGAGGGAGCAAACGAGGCGTTCTACGTAGGTCAGGTGCTGCTCGAGTCTGTGTCTGCCACTGGCGGCGTTGACGACTTAGCCACCTACTCTGCTACCCTTAAGGGATACGGAGACCTGTACAAAGGAGAGTAATCCATAGGATAATCTAGAGGGGGAGTCATTGCGCTCCCCCTTTTTTTTCACACATAACAACCACAACCATGAATACATCTAACACATTTCGAGGAGAGTTCGAGGTCGAATTCAAAGGCAAGGCGCTCAAGGCTTTGTTTACTATGAACGCAATCCGACTCATTCTGAACGGAGAGGGAATTAAGCTACAAGAATTTGATAAATGGGTAGCTGACGACCCTTTGACTTCAGTCCCTTGCATTGCATACTACAGCGTTGTAAACTGGCACGTGCAGAACGGCAAGAAGTTCGGCGCGAACAAGGAGCAGTTCATCGCGCTTATCCTAGACGGCGGCGACATTGAGAAAATTACCGAGGTAATTGGTTTGGCGCTCAGCCCAGAGGAAGAGCCGGGAAAGTAAGAGAGGATGAAGGGGACAGGGACAGTCTGCCCAACCTCGGAACACTGTATCACATGTGTATCCGAGGTGGGCTAGACCCCGACTCCTTTTGGGGCTACACGCTTGCCGAAGCCTCATCCTATATGAAGGGAATTCGTGAGCGAGACGACCTCGCATGGAATCACACCTCTTCATTGATGGCTCTGTATGCACAATCTAAAGCCAAGCGTGGCAAGAAAATCACGCTGGACGACTTCCACCCTTACAGGCAGATGGAGAAGGAGCAGCCCGAGCTGTCGCCTAACCAGTTGCTGGACAAATTTAAAAACTTCTAATTGTGCAGAACACTATAACCACAAAGCTATTGCTGGACTCCTCGGGCTTTGCAGCCGGGATGACGAAGGCAACGTCAAAGACTAAGGCGTTCAGTCAGCAGATGTTCCGTGCGGGACGAGACCTGTCTGCCGCTTTGACACTACCGCTTGCACTCGCGGCTAAGGGCGCGATAGAGACCGCCTCTGGCTTCGAGCTAGCGCAAACCAAAATTGCCGCCCTCTCTGGAGCGAGCAAACCGTTTGCCGACTTGGCTGCTACGGCACGAGAGCTTGGTTCAACAACTATCTTTACTGCGGAGGAGGTTTCGCAGCTTCAGTTGAACCTTAAGAAGCTGGGTAAGACGAAGAATGAGATTAAGGGTATACAGGAGCCCATCCTTCAGTTCGCACAAGCGCTGGACTATGGCATCGCTGAGTCTGGTGAGTTTGTAGTTCAGACGCTCAATCGATTTAAGGAATCGCTTACTGAGGTCGGTACACTGACCGAGCAGGCGGCTCACGTAACAAACGTATTTGCTGCGGCTGCGGCAAACAGTGCGGTAGACGCAGAGAAGTTGCGTTCCACTTTGAACTACGTTGGCTCTGAAGCAGCGGCGGCTGGATTTAGCCTAGAAGAAACCACTACGCTCATCGGACTTCTGGCTGACCGTGGATTTGACGCATCTCGTGGTGGTACGGCTTTGCGTCGTATTCTGGCCGAGCTCGCCAAGGAGGGGTACAGCGCAGCGGAGACCATTGACGCCCTCCTTGACACTTCTCAAGGATACCGTGCAGAACTCGAACAGTTCGGTCTGCGTGGCGGTGGTCCAGCGGCGGCTATCGGTGGCTTGCGTGCTGAGTTTGAGCTGTTGCTCGATACCTTAAAGAACTCTGCAGGTTTTACGGAGAGCGTGGCAGACACTTTGGACAGCACTCTATATGCAGCGTTCAGACGAGTCACTTCGGCAGCTCAGGAGGCCTCTATTGCGTTTTCCTTGGAGTTTGCTCCGACCATCAAGAACATATCCAACAACTTGGCCAGCTTCTTTCGCAACCTCTCCAAATTACCAAAGCCGTTCAAGGCGGTCATCGTGTCCCTCGCAACCTTTACTGCGGCGGTCGGACCGGCACTGCTTACCATTGGCGCTTTGGGCCTAGCCTTCTCAACCCTTGGGACCATTGTGGCAGCCAACCCGTTGTTCGCGGCGGTTGCAGCCATAATCTCTCTTGGTACGGCACTTAATTTGGCAAAGCCTCCGATAGAACAGAACGTAAGGGCGACCCAGCACTTCAGCAAAGCCCTTGCCGAACAATATGGCGTTGGTCTGGACATCATCAAGCAGACAAAGCTCACTAATCAGCAGATGAGTGATGCAGTAGCGACCAAAATCAGAATCGCCAGCCTTGATAAGCAAATTGCCAAGGCTCAGGAAAGCCTGAGCAAAACGAACAACCCTCGCCGAACAGCCCTGCTGAACAAGCGAATCGAGGAAAACATCGCCAAGCGCAGAGAAGAGGAGGAGGCCATCAAGGGCGTGGGTGACGCTATCGATAAGGTGCTCGATAAGGAGGTGGCCTCAGATAGGAAGTCCAGCTTTTTCGGCTTCTTCCCTACGGAGATGACCGCAGAGGAAAAGGCTCGCCTTAGGGCTGCCGCCGAGGAACGGGCTAGGGTAGCGGCAGACGCCGCTCGCAAAGCACTGGGCGACCGCTTGGGGTATAACGACTTCGATATTGACCCGTTAGAAGACCTGAACGAAATGTTCGGTCGAGTAGACAAGGACCGCGACAATATTGTTTCCCGTGGCGTTAAGCGTATTGAATCGTACTGGAATGATATTGAGTCTGAGTTCGTTGACAACCTTGAGCCAATCGAGTTGCCGGACGACATCATCGAAGACGAGTTCGAGCTCATGAGCGACGTGCAAGTAGCAGCCGCCATCGAGCGATTCGAGTTCGCGAAGAACTACGTTGAGATTTGGGGCGAGCGGGTTCGAGCCGTTGCTGTGAACGTGGGACAGGCCTTCTCTGATTTCTTCTTTGACGGAATTGAGCAGAGCAAGACGTGGGCCGAGTCTTTTCGAGAGAACATAGTTGATGCCCTAAACGCCGTTCTACGAAAGGTGGTAGCGCTTATCGTTGCGTTCGGTATCCTGTCGCTTGCCTCTGGCGGTCTGTTCGGGCAAGGATTTGCTCAAATTGCAGACGCGGCATTGCAGGGACAGAACATCGGGCAGTTCATAGGGGCCGGCCTCGGCTTCCAACAACCAGACCAGCGTACAGTCGGTTCATTAAACGTAAGCGGCTCACTGGCCGGTACAGATATAGTATTAACAAATCAACGTGCAGGAACTGCGCTAGACAGAATCTATGGCTAAACGACTAACCAACACAACCTACAAAATGCCAGACGGTACAGGATACCGTATTGAGCTATGGGACAACAGCCTCGCCCCAGTGGGCTTGGGCTCGAAGCTGGAGTTAGGCGAAGAAGGATTTAGGATTTCATGGGAGGGGGAAGAAGATGCCCCCTCTCCTGTCTTCCTCCCTTCGGCATTGAACATGACGTGCATCGCAACACAGGTGCAGCGAACGGATATAATTAACGCTGTATGGGGTGACGAGGAATATAACTTGGTTGTGCGTGTGTACGCTACCGACGAGCTGGACAATGAGAAGTTGTTTTGGGCAGGAGTCGTGCTTCCCGAGAGCGTAAAAGAGTTTATTGAAGACGGCTTTGTTCAGATTTCATTCAGAGCAACCGACGGTATCTCTCTACTCAAGGAGATTAACTTCCTTGGCGCAGGCAATACGCGATACACTGGTGAGAAGGACGCTATCGAGTGGATTTACGAATGCCTTCGAAAGGTACCCACGCACAATTACCTCTTCTCCAACTTGGCCACGGATATGTTCCTAGAGGAGCGAATGATTATTCGGCCAATCACGGACACGTATACGGCCTTCGCTAACGGGGAGGCTGTGCTGGATTCTATTCAAATCGACAGCAACAGCTTGTATCAAGACGCAATCGAGGAAGCGAGAATACGAGACGGGTACGAGATGCGAAAGCCTAAGCGCGATGAGATATTTAAATCAACCTACGAGGTGCTCTACAACATCGTCGGCTCACTTGGTGCCACACTATGTCTAGGAGACGGGCGATGGCAGTTATTTGACCGGGAGCGAGTAGTAAATCAGGCCGACGACAGCGAGGCGGGGTACTTCTCTTGGTACCTTGATGGCACGTGGGAGCACACAGCAATTACAAACACCACCCCTATCGACTTCGATGCGGACGGAAAGCACTTGCTGTTAGGTGCCACACGTGGTGCAGCATTCCCAGCTTCAGCAGCTACTCAAAAATTCAAGGGAGCAGGCTCGGACCTTATTTTCCGAGCAGGAAAGGGCTACGAAAGCACCGCCCAATTTAATCGAGGAATCGTCTCATTCACTCAGAACGGCACTGCCGGACTCACTTTCGATATGCAGCATATATGGCGCGGAATCCGAGGCGGGGCTAACGATTTGCCTACCTACGCTCGGGATGCAGTCTTCGAGAACGCCACAGACCCTCACACGCAGGCGATGGGTACATTGTGGGGTGACACGCTCTCCAATCCAAATGACGGAAATGTCACTGGCATAAATATTCCCAACGGGGACGACGGAGGGGTATTTACTTTTCACATTTCTGGCAACGCCACTTTCCGTGGAACTAAGGATGGGTTTAACGATAACTACGGCCTCGGCACCATCGGGCTGTACCGACAGTACATCGAGGTGAACGACGGGACGAACAACTTTCGCCTGCGGCGCCGAATGCGTAGCTACCCGTACAGCGCGGATGGCGACTTGGTTCAGGTAGATATAGACGAGGGAGTTGCTCCCAATTATATTCCAAAGTTCTACGAAGCTGCGGAGTGGGTTAAGGATACCGACTCACGGTACCCTACGGCTTACTTCGACCTGATGATTGGGGCTGACAAAACTATTATTGAAGAGGGTGAGATTGACCAGTTCCTAACTAGCGACTTCACCACTACCAAGTTCTATACCCCGCCTCAACTCATCGCTGACGGGGATAATGACAATATACTTGTTAAAGCGTCCAACGGCGAGCGCAACCATTACGTGTGGCGCTTCAAAAACACCATCACCACGCCAACCGTGGCCGAGGGTGCCAGTACCGGGGACTTCACCTCATTCAAGGTGTGGAACCCACGTTATGTTGAGATTCCAGCCAATAGCGCGTACGCTATGTACCGCAACAGCTCTGGCACGGTTATTGACGTGCAGCTCACGGAAGCGCTTGACAACACGGACCTAGGCAAGATTGTCAACGGTTCAGGCACGTACATCGATGCAGACACGGACGGGCAGGGCTACAGCTATCGCACGTACACCGAGTCTCTGCTGGGTGGACATCCGACCAACCGTAATAGTTCAACCGAATCGTTCGAACTCAGCGGCATCGAGGTGTTCCTTGGTGACGGAACTAAGGAGTGGGACGTCGAGTCATTCGAGACTCTCTCTACACCGGTGGGCAGCGAGACGCTGCAACTACCAACCGTTGCGCTCGGCACGAGCTATGTCAACAATGGCAACCGCTCCTTCCGACGCTGGAAAGTTACGCATCCGTCAGGGGGCTCTCAGGAGGACAACGTCAAGTGGGTAAAGTTCAACGACCCGACCTACACGTTCGACTCAATGGGCTCCATCTGTGCATACAAGGCGCTGCAGGTTCGTGGAGAGATTCGCCAGATTATTAGCGGCACCGCTATTGTGAACGGAGCAGACTACGGAAAAGAGTTCCTGTTCCCTTGGCGCATGTTCAAGACGTCGCAGTTCGGCGGAGGCTCCACTGAGTACTTCGTGCCTACCCGCATATCAATCACAGGCGACGGTCGTACACAGTTGTCCGCAATGCTCGGAGCAAGCTGGACGCACAAGCCCACGACTACGACGACCGAGACTACAGGCTTCTCTGGAGATAGTACCGGCTCGGGCGGGTTCGGAGACTTCGATAACGACGGTGACATCGTTCGTATCTTTCAAAAGGCAAGCGCAGCCGTTGACGTGACCGAGCACCTCGACGCTACCGGCTTCACAGGTACAATGACTCTCACCGAAATCGAGAGCAAAATAGACAAAGTTCAAACCACCAGTCCAATTACCGACGATGACCTCGGAGGTGGAGGGGGCACTGGATTATTTGGGGACTTGTTTCCCGTATTCATTAAACGATTCTAATGGCAACTCAGTACAAACTCATAGTAAAAGAGAACGTATCTGCATCCACCAGTACTATCGCCTTGACAGCAAGCGCGGCCAACACGGTCGTTGCTTCTGTCACGGGCACGGACAGGAGTGCGTCAGCTAACGTAGAGGTGTTAGTTAAAAAGTCGGCGTCTGGAAGCGGTATTACCGAGCTCGCATACGCCTCTATCACTACCACTACACCAACGGAGCTTCTTACGGCACCGATTGCTTTGGAGGCAAACGACGTGCTGTACGTTCGCACATCAAATGCAGGCACAAACTTTATCGTATCATACGTAGAGGACACGGAATCCGTTGCGGGACAGGCCATCAGCGTTCTGAACGACGTTGACACCACGGGAGTAGCCGACGGGGATGCCCTAATCTACGACAGTACAAGCGGTAACTGGGAGCCCGGCACTGCCTCAAGCGTAGGTGTGATAAACGACCTGACCGATGTCAACGCTTCATCTCCTCTTGACAATCAAGTATTGTCTTGGGATTCGGCAACTAGTAAGTGGATTCCCGACGGGCGCCTTTCATCGCTTTACACAAACATCAAGGAAGGCAACACCACGACACTTACTGACGGAGCAAACTCAAACTCAAGAATGGAGCTTACCGGTACCACAGCGACCTTAAAAACAGGGGTCACTGAGGTAAAGATGACAGAAACATCTCCCGGTGAAATTGACCTAGTTGTTGCAGCTGGGGCTTCGGGCAGTGAGACGGCGTTTACCGCTGTGGAAATTAACGGCACAACCACAGCCAACAACGCTGTGTTCGATGTGAAGACAGGCACTCGCCTGCGCATAGAGAGCAGCACCAATGACTTGGCAACTATTCGTAATCAAGCATCGGCGGATACTGTTATTGATTTGCCGACATCTAACGGCACGCTTGCCTTGACTTCAGAGCTGTATACGGATGCGGACGCGGATGGTCAGATAGCAGCAGCTAGTGTCACAGACCTATCAGACGTAACGAGCGCAGGTAGTGGGGCTATTATAACTTCAGCAGAGCGCACTAAGTTGTCAGGGATAGCTACAGGTGCGGAGGTGAATGCTGTTGATTCAGTCAATACGCAGACAGGGGCTGTTGTGTTAGATGCAGATGACATTAGCGATGCATCAACAACTAACAAGTTTACAACTGCTGCAGACATTACAAAATTAGCAGGCATCGAAGCAAGCGCAGACGTAACAGACACGGCTAACGTAACCGCAGCAGGGGCGTTAATGGATTCAGAGGTAACCAACCTTGCACAGGTCAAGGCGTTTGACTCTTCTGATTACGCTACTGCGGCACAAGGCACAACGGCTGACAGCGCATTGCAAGATGTCGTTGACGACACAAGCCCACAGCTTGGTGGGAACCTAGACGTTCAAGCAAATAGGATTACCACAAGCACGACTAACGGTGACATCGAACTTGACCCTAACGGCACGGGTTTGGTGCAAATAAACGGCGACACCAACGCAGGTGCCATAAAATTGATGTGCGAAGCCGGAACACATGGCGTGAGTATTGCAAGTCCACCGCACAGTGCCGGCGCCACTTATGACTTAGTGCTGCCCAATAGCGCTGGTAGCGCTAATCAAGTCCTTAAGACAGACGGAAGCGGCAACTTGAGCTGGACAAACCAAAGCACGGGAGGGGGTTCGCCTACGGCATACGAAGAAGACTCTTTTGAAACCAGCGCCAACATAACAATGAACAGCGGTGTTTCTACTGCGTCAAATAGGGTTGTTGACATCATGGGGGATGCCTTGGCCGCTAAAGACAACGCAAACGCCAAAAAACTTCTCGGTTTTCATACAGGAAGCGGAGTATGCGTGCTACAGGGTATGGTTGATGCGGGAGCATCCATATCGGGTGCAAGCGCGGGGTCTCCTTTGTGGCTTGGCGCGTCGGGGGCATTTAGTGCCACAGCACCAAGTACCGCGAACGAATACTCCCGTGTTATGGGATACTATATTGCCACGCTGCAAGGAGGCGAGGTTATGTGTTACTTTAATCCGTCTATTGACTGGATTCAAATTGATTAATAATGGGAGAAATTTCAGGAATATCCACATCAGACATCGATAACGTCGATGGATTTTTTACGACACAAAGTGGTGGCGGTGGCGGGTCAGGCGTCACACCTAATAGTGTAAGCAACACAGGCACGCAGATGTACGGCAGTGCCTCAATTTGGGCAAATCCAGACGTTCCAAAAACTTTCAATGTTGGGCCAGCGTCTACTCACACGTTTACAAAGGTCGTGGCCCGTCAGAATGCTTTACAGTTTCACGCTATAAAAAGCGATGGAACTTTGTGGTATTGGTCAGCCACAAACAACTACCTAAGCAGTTCTTATTTCACGAACGATAGCACATGGAGGCAATACGGGACCGATACTGACTGGACAGATATTACCGCAGGTCAAGAGTCCTTTGGCGCAATCAAAGGTGGCAACATCATGTATATAGGTGGTGCATGGTCAAGAATGCGCGGCGACGGTAGCACTAGCAGTTTGAGTAACTGGACAACTGTGAACAGTGCGGGAAATTGGGTGAAGATTCATCACGGCTATCGCCACACGTGGGCTATCAATAGCAGCGGAGAAGCATATTCTACAGGCTATGGATACGACTACATGACAGGTCAAGGAAGCACTGGTACCATTTCTACGTTTACAAGAGAAAAAAACAGCCTGACAAATATTGTGGAAGCAGCAGGTGGGTATCGCTGTGCATGGCTTAGGAACAGCAGTGGCGATGTGTATTTCACAGGTAATAATTCAAACGGCTACGCTGGCCCACAGATAACAACAACATCAGATAGCAACGGGCCACTTTTAGCTGTTGACAGTTCAACAGATTACGTTTGCGCTAAGATTTGCGGTCACAGCTATCACGGCGGTTGTCACATCGACTCTGACGGCTATCTCAGATTTAACGGTGAGGCAGGTTCGTACATGCGGCCTGACAACAGCACTACGGACAAAAAGTTAAGCAACAGTGGTTACCAGTTGACCTCCGCAGGCTCAGGGTGGACACATTACGACTCAGCCATCTACAGTGGCTCAACAAGCGAGCATTTAGGTATAGGCATAAAAAGCGGCGCGTTTTGGATTGGTGGTGAAGACAGTGAAGAATTTAAAGAGGTGTTTGGTCAAACCGTAAACAAAAACTGGTATCAAGTTCGAACAGGCGCGACAACAGCAGCACAAAGAAACGGAGTTTTAGTAGCAGGATAATGATTAGAGGAAATACATACAGAGTGGCCGTTACAGAAGATACGGATTTCATTGAGGGCTGGGTTGACAGACGTTTGCCCAATATGGTATTCATGTACGACCAAGAGTCCATTGAAGAATGCGAACTTGAAGACGGTGTGTACTACGCTACATACCAAACGTGGGATGTTACAGAAGCGCGACAGATGACGTATGTACAGCCCGATGGAGTACAAGTAACAATTGACATCCCTGTGGGAGAATACGGTAAGTTATGATTGAACAATTAACTACAGGAATGATTCTAGAGTTCATTATTCTCCTTAGCGGAGGAATCGGGGCTTGGGTAAAGATTAACCAACAAGTCATGGTACTTAAGTCAAGGATTTTAAATCTAGAAAAGAAAGAAGAATCTATGGACAAGAAGTTGGACCAGCTTATGGAGGCTGTTCAAGAGCTTAAGATACTCCTTGCAAAATCTGGTATGACATGAGGTTTGTTGACAGGATAGTTATACACTGCTCGGCCACGCCGCCTACCATGAACATAGGCGTAAACACCATAAGAGGGTGGCACGTGAACGAACGCGGCTGGACAGATGTGGGGTATCACTATGTCGTCCTTCGTAACGGCTCAATTCAAGAAGGGCGTGACGTTCACAGGACAGGAAGCCATGCATACGGATACAACAAAACCAGCATAGGAGTATGTTATATCGGTGGCGTGGACAAAGACATGCAGCCCGAAGACAATAGAACGGAGTCTCAAAAAGACTCGCTGTACCGCTTAATTAACAGACTCATGCGCATGTACCCAGATATAAAGTACGTGTGCGGACATAGAGATTTGCCGGGAGTTACCAAGGCGTGTCCAAGTTTTGACGTAAAAGAATGGCTAAATGAAGAAGACAATAAAGGAAACGCGGATAGGTGCGTGGCTAAGGGAAAAGGCTCCGAACGTATTTGAAGTTTTTAAAGACTCGATTCCCGACAAGGGAGTCCTCGGTCTGGTGAAGAACTTACTTTCCGACGAGCAGAAGAACGACCCAGACTATTACAAAAGCATGCTCGAAGCAGAGCGTATTGCTCAGGAGGCTATTACTACACGCTGGGTGTCTGACAATGAATCAGGCAGCAAGCTGACTCGTATGATACGCCCAATGTCATTGATTACCTTGCTGGGACTTTACCTAGTACTGGTGATAGTTGACTCTACCGAGAGCTTAAACTTCGATGTCAAGGAAGATTACATATCCTTGCTAGAAGTTTTATCATTGACCGCCTTTGGAGCTTACTTCGCCGGAAGGAGCTACGAGAAAACTAAACTTTAACCGTGGTTGGTTTTTGAGGTGAAAAAAGAAACCCCCTACTGCACCATTGTGGCGCGGTAGGGGGTTTTGTCGTTTTAAAGGGCTCCTAGGTAGTATAGCCTAGAGACCCAGCACTCTCCCAAGTGCTTCATCGTACAGGGCAAGCGCCCGTGTCGCAGTCCTCCACTTCAATGTCTTCAAGGGTGAGCGCCTCGAGGCTTTCGATTGGCGTAACCTTAGCGGCCATCTCTGTGTAGGTTTGTTCGTCAATCTCCTCCATAGGAGCCTGAGCGAAACCGTGGTCGTTGTGCAACAAGAACGAGACAGACTTCACGTCGTGGTAGTTGTCTTCGAGCCACTGCTTGATGTCGTCGAGCTCATGCTTTCGGTAGTAGATGGTGACAGACACTGAGTTGTCTGACCACTCTTTCTGCAACCGCTTGATAACCTCGAGCTGGTCTACGGCAGTCATATCCTTTGCCAACTTAGTGCCGTCTGGCACCTTGCAGGGGAAGCTGACCACTACAGTAGACTTGTCTTCCGTGCCGTCAAAGTTTAGCACGTACTCCACAGGGTACCCCTGCTTCCGGGCGGTAGCGGCCAAGCTGCTATCAGACGACATTCGGATTCGTCGAATGTAGTACTGACTATACGCTGGGTGAGCACCTGATGTAACGCCAGCAAGTAGACTAAGCGTTCCAGATGGCTTGACTGTTGTAAGTTTAATAGATGCTGGGAATCCGTGTAGTTTAGAGTATTCTGTGTCATAGTTTCGAATGTATTCATACGCACCGTCGAGCCATGAGCGCTGCTTCTCGCTTGCCTGCAAGTAGCCCGTCACGCCTATTCCCATACGCATGTTTTTGTGAACGATGTCCTCGGTCTCCTTGATGGCGCACTTGATGGAAAGGCTGTGCTTGTTGATGCGGTACAAGAACTTGAGTACTTGTCGCAGTTCGTAGTCCGACTCGATGTTTGGCAAGTAAACCTCAGCCAAGCAGCAGGTCTCAAAGTTTGCCAACGACTGTTCGGCGCAAGGGTTATACCCCTGCACGTCAGGGTCGGGGTACTGAGTTTCACCGGTTCGACCCATACGTCGAGACGACTCAAGGTTGATGAGGCCGTAAGGCTCGCCGTTGCCCTTGTACCCTTCCCAGAACTCTTCTGGCAGCAGGGATGTGTCCTCGCAGATGACAGAGTTGTTGGACATGGCACGCCAGTTCGGGACGTTGCCCAAGTCCCAGCGCTTGGCACGCAGGTACTCAATATCGTCGTGGTCACCCAAGGCAATCTGGGCTGAGCGCCGCACGTTGCCGGCCACGACCACCTTACCGATGATGTTCATGATGTCAAGGCAATCCACAGAGCTAAGGCGTTGGCCTGCACGTTTGTTCAGGATGCCGTTAATCTCACCGATGCCCCACACTAAATCGTCAGGGCCAGAAGCCGTACCTCCAAATCCCTTGATAGGAGAGCCCTTGGAGCGTATCATGTGCGCGGCATAAGTAAACCCTTCTCCGGTAATAAAGGAGGCTTCTAATGTCTTCCTGAGAAGCTCTACCCAGCCCTCTCGACTGTCTGGCACGATGAAGTCGGCGTCGTTTTTATCCTGACGCTCTACATTGACCCGAGCCTTGACTTTAGGAAGTTGGTACACGTTCTCTCGCTGGATGTTAAACCCCACACCCGAGCCGAGCATAAGCATTTCGAACGCCCAAGTAAACGGGCGGATAGGGTCATCCACCACTACGAATGCGCAGTTCTGGAGGGACGGCAGTCCTAACTTGTCTACCGTTTTGGTTCCGAGTTGCCACAGGAATCGGCCTGCAACGGTGCCTTTGAGGTTAAGCATAATCTTTCGCAGCTCACCCTCTTCGAACTGAGAGAAGCCCACGTTTAGCTGGTCTCGACAGGCGTCAATTACGCGCTCGACCGTTTCGGGCCACTCTTCTGTCTTCCCGGCCTCTGTCGGTCGCGAGTAGGTTCGCTTGTATACGGGGTAGCCGACTTCGCCCCACGGTGTTTTAACTTGTGTTTCCATTTCTTTTGTTTTAGCGTTGTTCATAATACCCTCTTCTTTCCGGTCCCCGAGTCGGTGAACGACATCCCGGGCACACCCTTCTTTGGGTTTGCGTGTTCGCATCTTCCTCCGCACTTCTCGCAAGTATCTCCAGTCATTCGAAGTTCTCCGTCTATGACTTTTATAGTGGTATCTGTCCTTGTCTGTAAGTGGTCGCATTCCTTGCACTTAAATTCTATCATCTTAAAAGTTGTGTGTTATCCGAGCTACCTGACCGTGCTCGGGGTGGTGAATAAATCCCTCCACGGCCTTGGGGGCATGTTGGTATCCGTTTCTGTGATGCCACGAGTCTGTGCCACTAGGCGAGCGCAAGCTCTCAAGCGTAACACCTTGGAAGTCCTTGCTCATCTTGTGGTGCACGTGGTGCGTGTAGATGTAGCGGTGCTTCGTCCGCGCCCACTCCTGTGGGGCTTCCGTAGCCATCAGCAGCGGCAAGTCCTGATTCTTTGCGCCATCGCCGTGCGTGGTGCCAATGAGGTTGTTGCCATAAACATAGTACTTCCTGTGCCGCAAGTCTGCGTCGCGAGTAAAACCCTTGTGGTTTTCAAAGTAGTTGCAAATCATGTCAGACAAGAAGAAGCCATGCGTGTAGTCGTGGTTTGAGGGGTTGAACACGAAGTGTACAGGCGCTATCTTAAGCAGGCTTCCGATGAGGTCGATGTACAGCTTCTGAGCTATCTTGAAGTTGCGAAACCACATACCGTCAGTGTCTTGCGGTGTGCCGCTCGTAGTCTTCCTAGCAGGGCTGTCAATGTGAAGGATGTCGTTACCCCCCACAAAAACAATCTGCTCTATCTCGAACCCGCTCGCCTTTTGCAAGATTCCACGAATGCCTTCCTTAACGCGCTTAACCGCAATCTGTGAATCATAATCGCTACCGGTCTCGAATGAATCCGCGAGCTTGCCGATGTGAACATCTGCCGGGTCGATAACCAAGCAGTGGCCATCCACACACTTGTCGTACTGTATATACTCGAAATTCGGACGATAAGATGCAAGAGTAGTAAGCATCTCTTCCCGTACTTTCTCCCAAGTGATTTCATTTTTATTGGTTTTTACGTTAACACTTATGCCGCTGTCATCCTTAAGCCAGTAAGACGCAATATCCCCGATGTCGATGCCGTGCTTGTTAGCGAAGGCCTCGATTGCAGAATGGTCGGTCTCCTCTGGCAAGGAGCTTAATTGGTTTGATATACCCCGGCGCAGGGTCTCTTCTGATTGAGGCAGCTCGTACTCCTTCTTTAGAATCCTAGCTATCTCTGCCTTGGACTTGCCCTCGGCGAACAGCTCGAGGATGCGTTCCATGAAAACTGAATATAGACTCATTTGTTTGATTTGAATGTAAAATTGGATAGTATGTCCTCACAGCTGCAGCCCATCTCCTCCATCCTCTTTATCTCCATGTAGGTAGCGAGGGAAGAGTGCTTGGGTGTAGGCTCGAACCATTGGCCGTTTCGTCGGTTGTCTTTGTACCCCACGAACTCGGCTGCCTCCAGCAGCATGCAGGTCTTAAACTCATCGGGGCTTCGCTCTAGCAGCGTGTTGCCACCTAGGTTGTAGAATTCAGAAGAGAGGCAGTCAAACAGCTCGATTAGCTCCATGTACTCAGAACTCATGGACACGAGCTGGCTTGAGTCCATCACATCCTTTACAGCACGGGAGGCTTTGTCGCTACTTGAATAGTCACACAACTCTGCGATAAGAGAGAAAGGAAGGTAGCATTTGTTGCGAAGGTACCAAGCCACCAAGTTGTTATGAGGGTAGTTAGCCTCTACGCACTCAGCCTTGAGGTCGCTTGCTAGCTGCCACACCTCACTCAGCGAAAGCAGGCGAGTGTTATGGTATCTTTGTTCTAGTTTCATTCTGCTCTAATGTAAAAGTTTTTACTAAACAAGTCGTTGTCTACGACCTTAAACTTGAAGTTGTGGGAACGACCGCTTGCCGACTTCATAGAGCAACCGTGCACTCGGCACTTACCCTTAAGGCCTTTCATGCCTAACGTGGCGTTGCCGTATTCGCCGCTGAATCTATTGTAGGCGTCGCGCAAAGCGGATTGGTGCAGCCACTCGGTGTTCTCATCTTCCGACGTCTCACCATCAGCTTCGAGCCCGCACCACCCCATGAACGCAAGGAATGAATCGCCATCATACATGAGGTCGGTTAGCGCCTTAGCCAGAGAGTCAGGGCGAACCATCTTCCCGTGATTGTTCTGCATATCTATGATAGCGTCAATCATGTCGAGTATCATCTCCCTCTGCTCAGCAGGCGCTGCCAGCTTCTCTCCAATGAACGGGTCACGGTCCTTCTCAGCCACAGGGTTGTTGAACTGAATGATGTCGATACGACGACTGATGCCCGAGTCACCGAGCGCGTGGGTAAAGCCAATCTCGTTGGAGGCAACGAGCAGGCTAGCACGGGGATAGAAGTACTCAATCTCCTTATACAGTCTGCGACCGCTAATCTCCTCCTTGGAAATGATTTGCTTGAGCACGTCCTTGTTACCGATATTGCCCGATGCGTCGCCACAGATACACAGGATGTTCTTAGCGAGGTCGATGCGGTATCGGCTGTCGTCCTTGGTGAGGTTACGAAGGTCATCCACACGGCAAGCGTTTCGGCTACCGATGGTTGACACCACCGCGTCAATCAATGTCGACTTGCCGCTAGCGCCCACGCCCATAAGAAGAAGCATTCGCTGAGCCCGCATAGGGTCGCAAGCGATGGCGTTAGCAAATGAGGCCATGATGTAATTACGCAGCTCCTCGTCGGGGACGATTTGATTTATGAACTTAGACCACACCTTGGACTCACCTCGCTCTCCCAAGTAGTTAAACGGAAGGCAGTAGGTAAATACGTTCTTATGGCTGTGGCCCGCCTTGAAGTCTACTGAGGTTTGGTTCATGAACAGAACGCCATCGGCGAAGTTGATTCCCTTGGGGTTCATATCGATGTCGAGGGCGTACCGGTCAGAGGCTACACTTAACGCTTTCTCCACGTTGCGTATGAAGTCTGCATCAATAGCGCTGGCCACAGGCAGGTTTAGGACGCGAAGAGCGCACTCTAAGATGTCGTAAATAGAACCGCGCTCGTAATACTTGCCGTTCCATATATGCACCTCTTGCCCAATCAAAATGATTGGTGACTCAACCTGCTTGGATGCCCAGTTTATCACGGCGCCTACCGCTGCGGGCTGAGTCTTAGAGGGTATGCTCTTCTCAGGGTCGCCGATAAGCGATTCCCATACGTCGGAGTCAACCCTCTGAATCTGTTCGATTATCTTTTGCATGCTCTAATTGTAGTGTTAGCTGAGCTATCCTGTCCTCCAACATCTGCACGGCAAGGTCGTGCACCTCGTCAAAGTTCAGCTTGGAGAAGTGCTCTTCCGTCACCTTCTCGATGGCCTCGTTTAAGTTAAATATTACGGGCGGCGGCTCTCCGTAATGTTGTAATGTGTCTTTTGCTGACTCGATAGCGTTGTCAAGCAGGGACAGGGCGCAAGCCCCATCCCCGCTATCCACATCGAGTATAACCTCAAACTTGTGCCGCAAGTTGAGCATAACGTCGATTGGCGACAACATTAGAACGGCATGTCGTTTGACTCCTCCTGCTTAGTCTCGACAACAGAATTGTTCTTGTTGGAGTTCAACCGGCCTTCCATAATCTGCCAAGCGTTACCGTTGCCCACAATTGGTGTCTTGGGGTATTCGCCGCCATTGGCTTTGATTTCGTCTCGGACGCTCTTGGGCAGTCCCTGAGAAACGAAGTAGTCACTTCCGTATTGGTTGTCGGGGCTGTTCACTAGCTTGAGGTCCACATACCGTGCGCCGTTCTTTCCTTGGATGATGTATTGCTCGTCAATCTTGTTGAGGTCAATAGAGATGGAAACACTTTTAGGAATATTCATTACTTTAGGTTTTTTGAGATGAGGTCTACAAACCTTGATATTTGGGTTTGAGACGGATTAGGAATGTTTGAGAAGTGCAGCTGATTGATTCTGAGGCAATCAGCTATTTCCCTTGCGTACTCAGGGGTGAGGTCGGGGTCGATGATGGCGTCGGACATTATGTCGCGCTCGTATTCATTAAGCGTAGAGTTTGCGAGCAGGTAAAGAAGGTAGGTCTGCTCTTGCCACGCATTGAACTTGGGCTTGCCATCTAACAGCTCGTCCCAATCACTCATCAATCTCGTCTTCCGAAAAGACGTTTAGCATGTAAAAATCACTGAGCTTAAGGATACAGCGTGCCATGGCGCGTTTTTCGCTCATAGCCACCATGTACGCTTGCGCTCCTCCACGGCAATTCTTGGGATTCGCTTCGCCGAATGTTTCGACTACACGTTCCACCGTTTGTGATACAGGAAATTCATGTCCGCCATCCTTACTGCGGTGCGTACCTGTAGTCTTCGAACGAATCTTACCGGTAGCCTTAATGACATACTGAGGTATAGACAGGTCAGAGAACTCAGGTACAACGTCGTAGCTAATAGTAGCACCGAGGCCGCTCTGGATTTTTTCAATACCTCTGCGCGAGATAATAACGAAACCCTGTGGGGACTTCCAAAAATCGGTTGGTGCCAGATTGTATTGTTCGGCCAACTGTTTGAACCTAGCCTTTTCATCTGCATTCATGTTTTCTGTTAATTGTTTAAAGGGGTTGAACTCATTCTTGACTGTTTGACCCAACTTGTAGTTGGATACTGTGTTAGCATCGGGGTTGGCTTCAATCCAACCGTCAGCGGGGTGTGTGTTTACATGGCTTTTGTATTTAATGGGTTGTACTATTTGATAGGTGCCGAACGGCCCGGGCACTATCTGTTGCCCAAAGACTGTCGTTAGCGTCATCATGAATAGGGCGATTAAGGTAACGCATAGAATTGCGAGAGCGCCCAACCTTGCTTCTTGGTTGTCCATGGTGATTGTTTTTAGTGGTGACGTATTTTTATTATAAGGGTTATTCCTGACAAATGCAAGAAATTTATTACATTTCTTCGAGACTTGGGTCAGGCCATCCGAGGTTAACCTTGCAGTCAAATTCGCTGCACTGAGAGATGGCCATAATCTTCTCGATACCGGTCAGCTTTCGTCCTTGTTGGATAGCCTCCCAAGCAAGAACCTTGGCCCATAGCACTCGCATATACTGCTCTTTTTCTTGTTCGCTCATGTGTAATAGATGTTGATTAATACGATGTCGTTCTTGGCAACGTCATAGATGTCGCACACCCCGCTTCTGAAATGTTGGTCTTCTTGATACTCTACGTTGAAGAAGCAGGCGGTAGGGTCTTTATCAAGCAACATGGCTTCGATAACTTCCAAGATGCTCTTGACCTCTGCGGACTCCACCTTGTTGCTTCTTGATTGCTCCATTGGCTTAACTACATCCTCGTAGCTAACCGTCAGCACCATTAGTCGTTCGTCAGTATGATTCATTTTTCTTTGGTTAAGGATTCTACATAAGCCTCCAGTGCACTCTCGTCCATGTAGTAGTGAGCGGGGAGGTGACCGCTGGTCTTGAAGTTCATTGTCTGCGTTTCTTCAAGCGTGTATGTTTTTCGATTCTTGGCATCACGCTTTGCCTCCCACGTGGCCGGTTGACGAGCGTGAGATTCGGTGGCTGGCAAGGCGGGGTACTCAGGCCGTCCAGTGAAGCCTCGCTTCTTGAGCTGCCCTTCCCAGTACAGGCGGGAGCTACACTCTACTAAAGTAGGCTGTCCGTCCTTCCAGAACACCTTGGTGATACCCATACCCTCGGCCTCCTTGGCTTTGAGCTTGGAAAGCAGGTGTTGCGCCTGTGCTCGGTTGTCTTGGTAGTCGTGGTACTGTTTTACCTCAGCTTGGTTGTATTCTGTTTCTTTCATTTTCTTGATTAGTAAAGTTCGATATTTCCTTGGGGGTCGATTTCTGCGTACGAGCACTCGCTCTTGCAGAAACCGTAGTCGGTAAACAGGGTGCAAACCAACGTGCCGTCCTCAGCGTATCGGTAGCCGAGCACGTATTGCCCGGTATCGATTGCCACGATGTCGCCACCCGGTAGTCGGGCCATGGTAGTGCCCTCAACTTCTATGTACTCGTCATACGCTTCGGCGTTAGCCTCGAAGAGAATGTCGGATTCGACAACCTTGAGGGCTTCTCGTTGTTCTTGTGTCATATTGTTGGGTTTATAGGTCACAGTCAATTGAACCGAGTCGGTCATAGTCATCTTCATAGGTGACGTCTACGTCTTCCATATGAAGCTCGCATCGCTTGTTTAGGAGTGAGTGCTCGGGAAGCAGGGTTTCCATAACCGACAGCCATTTGCTAAATAGCTTCATTAGGTCTGCGTATAAGATTTGCTCATCCTCAACAGGAACATTGTCGATGTAAATATCGAAGCTGAAGGTGACGTATCCTGAGGCGCGTTCGTTCACGCCAATTAGTTCATTTAGTTTGGGCATCTTTGTAATCTTTAAATATTTGTTTGAAGTTTGGGAAGGGAGGAATGGGGAAGTCCTTCTTGATTTGCCTCATTGCAACCGCGCTCTTGTACAGCGTGATGCTTGTCGGGCAGGGGAACTTCTCATTCCATTTGGGCATTGTCTTCGGCCACTTGGCCATTAATTCTTGCTTGGAGGGCATTGACTTGTCTGATTAGTTCAAGGTTCTCGGCAACGTCACGCCGCGCTTGCTTGCGTAGCTTCTCAATCTCGTCGAACATCAACTTGTTCTCGAGTATGAGCGTGAGGCCGAGTCCCGCGATGGTGAATAGATTCTGATAGCGCTGCTTGCCAATCTTGTCAGGCGATGTGGTCTGCAGGAAGTCCCGTATCTCGTGGAACTTGCGCTCGAGTTCGTTGCGCGAGGCAAGGAACGCGAGTTCGTTCTTGTCGTAGTCAGTCATCGAGCAGGGCGTTAATCATAAAGTCAATGTACTGCTTGGCCTTCTGCAGGTCTTCGATGCCGTTCTTGTCAGCGTAGCGGCAGACGTACTTGATGACGTTGCCTTGGGCATAGCTGAGGCCGTTGGCCATTATGAATGTTACGGGCTGAATCTGCATTTTGTTGTAGTGGCTGCCGCCGATTTGTGTTTCGGGATTTTTCACATTAGCTGAGTTTGTGGTTTGACATAAACTCCCACGCTTTTTGCTTGGCATAGGTGTCTTGTTGGTAAAGAGTGCCGGTGCGTTGTGGGCTCGGCAGGTCGAAGTATGTTCCTACTATAAAGGTTTCGCCGTCAGGGTTGATAGCGAGGTGATTGAACACGCCGTCACCGCGCTTGATTGCTTTGGTGATGAAATTGTGAAGGGCGTACCCTGAGGGCACGAACCATTCGCCCGGAGGCATCTTGATATTACTTGGCATTTTTGATAGTGGTTTGGATTTCGTAGCGGATAAGGCCTCGGTACTTGTTGGTACTGCAATAGAAGGCCATTGTGTTAATTGAAGCAGCGCCGAATGCACCGCCGAGGAAAGCGCCGAGTTGGAACTGCAACTCAGGCGTGAGGTCGTAAACTTGGAAGTCGAAGTACAACGAGCCCTTGAGCTCTTGCCACACTACTTCGGTGTAGTCGTCCTTGCTGATGCCGCACGCTTGGATGAGTCGCTCGATTTGTAGGCAAGTGTTCTTGGCTTGCGCCTGTGCGAGGCGCGGGGTGATTTTGCACGTTGAGATGTTGTCCATAGTGTTTGGGTTTAAAAGATTTGAATTAGTGACCTACCGAGGACTCGAACCTCGTGTGCATCCTCCCGGCCACTATGTACGTCTACATAGTGTGGCACGCGGCAGTAGGCCATTTTGAGCAAGCAGCGGAGTCGAACCGCTCTTGCGCCCCCGGCGGGCGGCTTGCTGTGGTTAGTACGTCAAAGAACTCGGGCAGTGTATTGCAATCACCGTGCCAAACTTTCGAGCGGCACGATTAATTCGAAGTCAACGCGCCCGCTTGATGGGTATGTGTCAAACCAAATGTTCTTGAATCCGATTTGTTCGGTCAGGAAGCCAACGAAGTAGGCAAGCTGCTCTTCGTTGTAGTCCTCTATGCAGAGGTCAACGTAGTAGCTGATTCCTGCCGGGCTCTTCTTGATGACGGGCGCGATGGTCTGCTCAGGCTCGACACCTGCACAGTCGAGGCAGGTGGTCAGCAGGTTCTGAATCTTGGTGATGTTTTTGTCGTTCATACGTTCTGAATTTTAGAGGTGATAAAGTCGTGGATAGTGTCCTGCAGCTCAAACGTGCCGTCGGTGAAGTTGCCGTTGTACTCTTGGGCTTGCGCCGATAGCAGGTGCGGGCATTCATCGAGCAGCGTTTCTACGATTTGAATGGCGAGGTCACGCGCCTCGTCGTTGTCTTGGATGAGAATCATTTTGTGAAGGATTTAAAGATTGAGATAAGGGTCTCTACTATAATGGCGGCAGAGCCGAGCGCCACGATGACCACGATGGCCTCGATGAGTGGAAGGAATTGTTGCATCGCGTTAGGCGTTTAAAGCCTCGAGTTGTGACTTAAGGTCATCGAGGTGGGCTTGATGTGCCTGAAGCTCCTTCGTTAGTTTGACTCGCTTCTTTTGAACGCCGTAGGACTTGGCGAAATCTTCGCGGAACTCGTCAGCTTCGGCGTATGTCGCGAAGGTCTTGAGTTCGCATCCCTCGTTGTAGTCCCAACGACCCTTCACTGACTCGCTCATTGCGATTTGGCACTCGTTGTACGACTGCGAAAAGTACGCCGTGTATTCTTGGGGAGTCACGCCGGAGTCGGCGATGGCCTGCTTGATGTCTTCGATATCGCCGGCAGGCATACGGTCGATGTTGAGCGCGTAGCTTTCGTTGCAGATTTCTTCGAAGTCGGTAACGCCTCGTCGCACGAAGTGCAGAGCCTCCTTAGTTGCGGACTCGACAAGGTTGACCGCGTCGGCAATCTCGGTAAGAATGCCTACGGTTGCGTTTTCGCGGTAGCTGCGACCGGTTGCGCTATCGAACACCCAATCCCCGTCTACATCTTTTTGCACCTCAACATAGCTGAGGCGCTCGCGAACTGAATCGCCAAGTTTGACATCAAGCATAGCCTCAAGTTTGTCGAGGTTGATGAACCGGGACTCACTAACAACCCCTTTCTTAAGGCAAGTGTAGAGTCGAGCAGTAGCCCAATCGAGGATGATGCTTTGCGCGTCCCGCATAACCTTAGCGCTCTGCTCTTCAAATCTCTCGTTCTTGCCGTTATAACTCCACGACACGGTCATAAACAAGTCGTCGGCCAACTGTTCGCGGTCGGCATCATTATCGGTAAAGAAGTCGGCGAGCGTGTTGGAAATCTTGTTCGCGCTGATGTAGGTGTCAGAGCCGCACCAAGCAATCCGGGAGTTACCAAGCCCTGCGATTTTTGCAATATCCATCGCGGTCAGTGGGTTTCCGTTTACGTTGATGGTGTCGGTGGTGTTAGTTTTGAAAAAGTCGTTCATTTTTGAAAAGTATTAAGGGGTTCTACTATTAGGGGAGCAGGTCGATTAAGCCTGCAGTTCTTCGGTCGTTGGGATGATGTCGAGACCGAGCGCGGCGCTCAGTTCATAGACGTTATTGATAAGGTCTTGCATTACTCAGAATTTTACGGTATATTTTACGATTTGGTTTGTGTATAGTCCGTTCTCGTTGTTGTTGTTGTAGAGAACGCCGTTAATTAGGGCGAGAGCGTGGTCACGTGTCAGGATTAAGAATCGTCCGCGTGGGTTATTCTTTATAAAGGTGGAGATTTTGATGTTCTTCGCGAACTTGTCCGCTTGTGCTCCCTTGAGATTCTCCTCGATGGTGGGGCGACCGTCTTGGCCTGCCTTGCTCACGTAGTAGTCGTAGCCGAAAGGCTTGAGGTATCTCGTTATCTCGCAATTCGGGCGCAACTTTTTGTAGCTGCGGTAGCCCTCGCCTTGGTAGAACGATGTCCCGGCCACGTGCTCGATGCCGTCTTGTTTTACGACCTTGTATGCGAGGCGATTCTTTACCGTCCACGCTGTCGCCTGTTCGTAGCTCATACCGATGATGTTTGACAACGCAAGGACTGCGCACGAACCGTGCAAGTTTTTAGCAGGCTCGCCGGTCGATTGGATGATGGAAATGTTTCTGTTCATAGCTTTTGATTTTTGGAGGGCAGCCGGGACTCGAACCCGACCGTAGACCGTCTACCCTTATGATTTGTTTATGCCTCGATATTCTTGATGGCCTCGAGCAAGCAAGCCTCGTAATCGTAGGGCAGCACGCTTGTTGCCATCGCTTCGGCATAGAGGTTCACAAACCAGTTGGCACGCTGCACACCCTCGAGCGTCTTCAGCTCGTCGGAGTCCTCATAGAGGTAATCGCCAAACTCGTCATCTATAGCGTCGCGGATAGCTTCGCTGACTTCGCCGCTGTCGCCGCGTCCTGCGGTTTCGCCATAGTAGGTATCGAAGTAGTAGAACGCTTCGAAGTAGCAGTTGTTTGAGTTGATGAGGTCGTCGATGTACTCGCCTGCCTGTCCGTCCTCGAGGGCTTCTTTAAGTTCATCAATCGGGCATTCTTGCAAGGTGTCAACTACGGTTTCTCGGGCGAGCTCCTCGAGCTGCTTGTTGAGGGTTTGAATAATCTTGTTCATTTTGTTGAAATTAAGGTTTGAATTCTTGAGGGCATCCCGGAGTCGAACCGGGACGTAGACCGTCTACCCTTGTGGCAACTATCGTGCCATTCTTGCGAGAATCTCCTCCTGAATGGCCTCGTTCTCGATTGGTGTGTTCATTGGTGCGTGCCTCATAGCGTTCACCAACTCTTTGTTGGTTAGCGTGTTGAGGGCAAAGTACGATTGCGAGCCTTGTACTCGTACCGTCTGGATTGCTTGTTCGTGTGCGGTCATTTTACTTCGAATTTAGTGCCGTTGGCGTTAGTGCCGTAGCGGTTGGAGTTAGTGTAATCAATTGAATCGTGGAAGCCGTGTGTGGGCTTCGAATAGGTCAGTTCGTCGCGCATTGCTGCGCGTTCTGCATCGGTGAAAAGGCTCTGCATCAGTCGTTGGTTAGGATGGTGAGAATGTAAGATATCGCTGCGAATGCCGCAGCGCCGCAGGCTACGATGGTAGGGTTGAATGTTTCGACAATCATAATCTGTTGTTTTTAATGTTTGCCGGGGGTGCTGTCTCGCTCAGCGTGTGGCCGCAATGCCAAGCCCCGGTGTAAGGCCATCGAGTCGCTCCCCGTACTGTTTCCGTCGTGCTCCGCAAAGTTGGATGCCTACGTACGTCGATTAAACGACCCTCGTGGCTCATTCTGCTACGGTGACGGGTTCAGGGGTTGAACTCATTTCGAATTGTTTTAAAATCTGCTTAGTGTTTACTGTTAGTCGCTACAACTAACAAACCATATCAGGGGGTTAACCCAACGCACAGGGTGCACAGCTTTTGTTTATCCGGTGCTGCTCCCGGCCGCTTGGCTATTTGCCTCGTCGGTGTTGGTGTCGCTTTGCCACCCCGTTGGGTGCGTTTGTTTGACACCGCTATGTACGTGTATAAACCCTTACGTTCGACGCGGACACCCGAAAAAAATTTCGAGGGGGTCACCTCAGCCCCCTTAGTATAATACGTATGGGGGGGAAGCGTGTGAGCTAAAGTGCTGAGGCTTAAGCAGTTACGAAAAGTGTAAAAAAATGCCAATTTCGGGTAGATTTGTCCAGAATCGGGGTGACGGTGGCCGTACTGGTGGCAAAATAGCGTCGAAACGCCGGAAACCCGCGCCAGCAAAGGGATTCAGAGCGTAAGGCACAAAATGCTATGCATGCATAGTAAATTTACCCCTCCGGAAACACCAGTAAACACTGGGGATTATGAATTTTAACAGTTTTCTGCTGGCCGTTAAAAAAAAAGGTCGTATATGCCTCACCCCCAAAAATGGCCGAATTTGGTGATGTAGGTCACTAAATCGCTCTAAAGTGCTGATACTGTGGGAGTTAGCAAAAGTACGGTTTTAACATCGTGTACCTGAAAATTAGCGCTTTTCAACTATAGCAAGGGTTTCCGAGGCGGGTGTGTCCAAAGTACACCCCTAAAAAAGGGGTAAAAATGGGCCAAAATCGGGGCATTTGGGGGTGCTCGGGCTGATTTGCCGGGTTTAGCTCCGCAAAAGGTCTACATCCCACGGCTGA
>Ga0070754_10000542_pt1 | contig 34731 bp, 54 predicted proteins | sample VirMetDEL_Sep_01_FD_75181 | JGI IMG/M metagenome (GOLD analysis project Ga0070754, IMG submission 75181) | Aqueous microbial communities from the Delaware River and Bay under freshwater to marine salinity gradient to study organic matter... | ecosystem: Environmental > Aquatic > Marine >...
TAATGACGCAATTTGGCTCACTAGAAAAAGCCCCAGGTTCTAAAGTACAAACAGAATTTTGAACACCGCCAGTGCAGCTTTGTATCCAATTACCTGTTTCTTTTGCAACTACTCCGCCCGTTCCAATGAATGCCGAATACATAACAGGCTTCGTACTTCCCGGAGTCTGTACAAACTCTTTAGGGGTAAGGTTTCCTATGAAGGCTTTAAGGTTTGCTGGTTTCACATTTAATGTTAAACCTCCATCAGCACCAGATGTTGGGTCTGTGTTGCGTATATAAAAATAATCACTAGATGATAGAACAAAATTAGCTGACGTACTAGAGTTATAACCACCGCCTGTATCTTGTTGTGCTTGTGCGTACTGTTGCCCCGATGAGTCGTAAATGATAACCGCTCCATTTATGTCTGACGTTGATATGACTTGAATATTAATCTCTAACGGCTCTCCGAATGTGTTTGATATTCTTGTCTGACCAGAAACATCAGTTACAGATATATACTGAGAACTTGAAAACGCAGGGACGGATAGAGACCAATCCCACTCGTCGGTATCAGTTGATGCATCCCAAAAACTTCCTTGCTTGTAGACGTAAAAACCCTCGGTTGTTCTATCCGTTACCGGAATAAACCTCTGGTCGAATTGATTATAGTCGGAGCCTTGTCTTGATACATTTATAGAAACGTCTTGTCTGTTACAGCCTTCGACATATACAACGTCATAGGTTGTATAAGTAAATCCTGTTGTTGACTCGTTTGTTACACCGCAGGTTTGTGCAGATGACTCCGTTGTACAAGTGATGGCTGGAACTGTATTGAATATTCCAGATTGAAAAGTAACATCAACTTGACAAGATGCACCAGTGGCTGCACTTGCTATAAAGTCAGTGCTTTCTGATGTGACAATAGCCCCTGATGTAATCCTTGCACTAAACTCATTCTCACACTCCAGCCCATCACACTTAGCGGCTACTACTTTTTGAGGGGCGGGGTAGTGGTAACAGGAGATTTCAAGTTCCTCATCATTATTACCATTGTTTTGTAGATAGGCTATCGTACCTCCCCCCACATCATACTGAAATGATATAGTGGTTTCAGAAGTCTTAGCTGTAGTATAGTTAAATTCACCTATATAAGAATTAGTCGTAGCCAAGTCATTTGAGGCACCTGCGGTATATGCAACAGAAGATACCGTAGCGTCTGTACCGTCACTAAAGCGACCTGCCATAGAGGAACCTGCCGCCCCTGTATAAGCAAAACCTTTAAGCTCACAACGTAGAGTACCTGCGGGAATGTATGAAAATTTCACCTGAGGAAGTTGCCCATCAGAATTTCCGGCTGCCCCGTTTGTGGAGTTGTACATACCTTTAATGGTTCTGGCATTGTCGTCACAGTCAGGGTCCGCTGAAAATGCTGCAAAAGAAGATGATGTTCCTGACCATATACAATTGGTGGTTGCGTCCCATCTAACACTTCCCCAAAGAGAAGCTGTTCCGATATTAAAAGTGTCCGGTTCCGATGCCCCTGCAAATGTTTCATCTACAAAAACATCGTCTGTGATTGCAGTGTCGCATCTTACTCGCCACCCATAAGACGTTGTACCGGTTGTTCCATTAATGATGTATTGTTTCCATTCATCACTTGAGCCAATGGCGACTGTTTGGCTTTGTACTCCATTAACTAATTCGTCAAAGTGACAATCGCTCGCACTGGTTTTAATCCATGCCGATACGACTCCCGCAACATTTGAATACTGGGCACTGGTTGATTTAGTCCAGGTATAATTGCCTGATGCAGCAGAAAAAGCCATCTTTAGAGATGCCTCATTGTTTGGAGTTGCTAAGTAATCGGTTGTGTCCTGTGAAGCTGTGCACCCTGTGCAAGATCCATTTGTTACACCCTTTTCAAAGCTAGGATCATCCAATAGATTAAGACGTGAACCACCTGCTCCGCCTCCCACTGATCCCCACTGGGTGCCATCATAAATCTCTGCCTCAGTGTTATCTGTGTTCCATCTAAACTCACCAACATTAGGTGATACAGGCCTATCGCCCGTTGCCCCGCTTGGGATTGTTACGCCCTCAATCCCTGGTAGAATGGGATTGTCTGCCAGTCCTATAATGTCAGCTGCAACGTCAATCTCATTGGCTGTTCCACTTACAGAAGTCTGTTTGCTATCAATTTGCGTCTGGATAGATGAGGTTACTCCACTAAGATAGCCTAACTCTGTTGGCGTGACCGATGAGCTTACAAAGTCTTTATTTGCATCCAAGTAAGGTACTGTTGATGCTGTGCCAGAATTAAACCTGGTAGTATCTTCCATTGTGATTTGGGATTCTGTATTGACTCCAATTCTATCAATTTTTTGCTTTGTGAATGTTGAGCCAATGCCCCAAACTGTCACTGGCACGAGGGCAAAAATTAAAAGCCTTTTCATATTAGCATTCATTAGAAGTTCCTTCCTTGTTCAATGTATCTATCATCTGTAGAGTCGTATCTTAGTGTTAAAGTGTCATACTTTCCAAGCGTAGCGCCACCATTTAAAATACACCCACCAGGCGCATCATTGTTTGTAACTGTTAAGGTATTGGTGCTATCTTGACCTTCTAGCCTGATGATCTGCCCATCAATAGATGTGCCACTAAATGGTGTGTTTGATGCCGACTGGGCTCCTGCATCACCCTGAACTTTTAAAACTTGATCTGGGCTAGATGCTAGTGCAATCTGTCCAGCTGATGCGATTGATTGAACTGCAACAACTTCCACCCTTCCCAGGTTTCTCCAGGCACCATCTGAGTAAAATCTTATAACTTTATCAGTGGTGTTGTAGTAGATAAAACCATCACTGCCAGAGCCGTAAACAGCTTCAAAGGCAGCATCGCTTGCATAGCTTTCTACCTGTGAAGCAATGGCACCTGTGCTGCTTGGTGTGGTTGCAGAGCTAAAGCCATCTGCAAAGTCTAAAATTCTCATAGAAATGACTCTCTTGTTCGATATTCAAAAAGTTGAAATGTAAATGGATTATCTAAGCTACTTGTAGGGTTTCCGCTGATTGTATTAAAAACACTTTCATGGTCTTTAACCCAGCCAATGTAAGACGAGGATGAGAAAGAATATCCAGATGATGATAGCTCTAATGAGTAGTCGCCTTTTTCTAGTGGAACAGTAAAGTCAAAGGTTAGATTCTTCCATATCCAAGCATAATTGTCACTTGTGCTTAAGTCTGATTTAATTTCTGCGCTTGTAAATGACTTGCTTGCTAATGTCGTAGATCCTGATTTAATAGACAAGCTGAATGTCCCATCTGGTGCATTGTGCATATAAATCTTAGGCCTAACTGCAATTAACTGATACCTTCTCTCTCCGTTAATTGTAAAATCTTGGCTCAATGTTGTTTTTAACTCCTCTACTACTAAAGTTGTCACTTTTGCTCCCTTATGTTCAGAGTAACATCATAAAGGGCAAATGCACTTGGATTAGATACCGAAGGCATTGCTGTGAGCTTATATAGACCGTTGAACCTATCTTCATTGCTTATGATAGTATCAGTGTCATCGCCAACCTTTACATAAAAAGGTCTAATTGTTCCTCTGTTGTCGTAGACTTGAAATATCTTATCTAGTTCTGTTGTGTTCATTACTTTAAAAGAGAGGTTCATCAGTTCTTTTCTCTGAGTGACACTATCAATGAACTCTTGACCGTATCTACTAGTGGCTTGCTTTTTTAGGTCATTATTCTTATAACTCCACCCATAAGAGACACCATTTGTGCTGACACTGGAAGCCTTGCCAATAAAGACGTGTGAGATTTCACAATACCCAAGAGTTGAGGTTAGGACTAAACGCCAAAACCTATAAGATTGTTGAGATGATAATGCTTTGATACTGACACCAAATTCAGTATCTAAAGTCATCGAGGTGGAAAATGCAGGGCTTGTCCAGTTGTCAGTTCCATTAGCTTGAATGGCTACAGCTGAAACTCCAAAACCATCTTGCCAATTATCGCATATTGCAATGTGATCAACATCTTCAATAGAGCCAAGATCAAAAACCAAGCTATCCGAGTTTGAATTTGATCTATATACTTTAGTTCTAAAATCATGCTTGATATTAGATGCAGGGAATTGAGCGTTTTCTGAGCTTGCAGAAATACTAGCTTGATCTACTAAATTGTTTGCTAAGAACTTAAAGCTCAAACTGCAACTCCCATTTCTCTGGCGTTTCTAACCGCTCTCGCAACCTCAACCCCGTCAACTTCAACAATAACAGGCTGTGAAGTAATGGCCGAAATCAACAGTTCTATTTTTGAATCTCCACCCATGTCGCCACTCTTGATGCCGTTAAGAAGAGTTCTTTGATCATTGGCATTGAGAATCATTTCACCTGTTCGCACGGTCGCCACGCTGTTGTCTTGGCCATAGCTTGCGCCATTCATTCCACCAATAAAACCACCCTCTGCGTATGCAGGCGGTTTTTGACTTGCTATTTTTTCACCCTGTGCAGCCATAGCAACTCCGACAAGTGCAGCCAATGCAAAGTTAAAAGGTGGCGGTGCTGCTGAAAGTGCATTTGATACAGCCTTTGCCGCGTTAATCCCGTGCACAGCTAAAGCACTTGCTTTACCAATAGCAAAAAGCTCTGAGTTCCCAGATGCAGTTAATGATGAAACAGCACTAAGCGAATCCCTGACACCTTCTACTTTTTCTTTATTTGTTCTTTCTTCCCATGCTTTAGAGTATAGAAAGTGATCTTTATCTATTTTCTTTTGAACTTCTGCGGCCCTTTTCTTTTCTGCTAGTATTTTATTGCTGGCTTCAATGTTTGCTTGGACGATCTCATCCTTGCTTGTTTTTGCGAGTTCAACCTCTTCTTGAATACTTGTTTTCATAACAGTTCTAAGTTCTTCCATTTGAACATTAAACTCTTCCTGTTTTGCAAGTCTTTCAGCCGCTTCCTGGTCGTTTAAATCTCTCGCCTTTTGAGTTATTTCAATTTGTTTTTGCATAGAGGCTTCCATTGCTTGAAGCCCTTCTGTGTTCAATCCTAAAAACTCTTTAACTTTTATTGAAGCTGAGATAACACCAGCAGCAAACTCTTGAACACCTTGAAGCGCACCAAGCGCACCGTCTGTTAAAAAGTTTAAAAAGTTTTTTGTCCCGTTCAACATATTGTTAAAAATAACAACCGCCTGCACGCCAATATCAACAGCACCCGTCAATCCTTTGACGATAATATTATCTGAAAAGTTTTTGATTGAATCAGAGTTTGATTTTACAAGACCATCAAGCGCCATTATTCCACTTGAAAACCCTTTAATAGCGGCAATAGCAACTGGTGATTGTGTTACAAAGCTTCCAAATGTCTCAAGCAAATCGCCATAAGTATTATTAAGCTGTGATGTGACGCCTTTATATGTGTTGACTTGAGCTGCAGCAGCACCGCCAAATTTTGAATTTAGGGCTTCTAGCGCGTTTGCAAATGTTTTTGCATTATCAGCACCCTTTTTAATTATGACACCATATCTTGAAAAAGAACCAATCTCACCGGCTGCCGCTTTACCAACAAGTGTCGCTGCAGAAGTTAGATCAATACCTAATGCGGCTGACATATCAATGGCCGCTTTTGTTGCACCTTTAAGTCCTTCCTTGTCTAACTGTCCAAGCGACTGGATAAGGGCTGCGTTTTCAAGAATTAATTCATCGCCATATTTAGTTGTTTTTTGAAGTGAGGATGCAAAATCCTGTAGGTCTTTACTATTTTCTTTTGTTAACTGGCCAGAGATCATTAAGGCCGTGTTGAGTTTATTGATAGCATCTTCCTGCCTTCCAGCAGAATCTATCATCTCACCGCCTCTACTTACAACCGCACCTATCCCAGATGCAATAAGCTTTAACCCAGCGCCAACAGCATTGGCCGCAAGATTTCCAGCGAACGAGGCAAGCGCCATGTCCATTTTCTTGAAGCCTTTTTCTGCGCTTTTTGTAGTGGTATCAACACCCCTAGTTAAAGATGCAAGGGCTTTTAATGCTGCTTTTTCTTCGACCGTAATTTCAACGCTTACTTCGTTTGCCATATTTTGCCGCTATCTCTTCTTGTTCGATTCTAGTTTCTTCCTTTAAATTATGAATCAAATTGAACGCTTCGACAATTTTAGCTGGCTGTTCTAATACAGAACCAGGAAAAGGCATAACCCCCCGATCATAATTAAAATGAAGATTTATGATATTTGCCCAGAATGATGAATAAAACCTAGCTGGGCAGTGAAAATACTCAACTCTGGATGCCGATTTCATTGGGGTGTTTTGTCCGCCTCTATACTTGAGAATGGGAGTCGGGAAGGTAGAAAAGCATCCCTTTCTTTCTTGATGCTTTCTTTGGCGCTCAACATCTCGTTTATAGTGAGATTTACATAGGGTGCAGTTATAGCTCGGGTCAGTCATTCCCATGTATGTTGATATGATTTCTATGTAATCACGCTCTGAAAGTTCACTTATGGTTTGAATTGCCTTAGCAAGAACGGTCATTGAAACGTTGTGAGTTGATCTCTTTACCCTGACTTGCCCTTGTTCTTTATCAGTTCCAAGGCCACCCCCTTAAGCTTTTTTCCGTCATACGGACTAACAAGCTTATCAGGAAACTCGTTCAAGCATTGCCAATGGGCAGTTACATAGTCAGGTCTTTGCTCAAGTGTGAAAACCTCTGAGATGCAATCGTCAGACAAGACGTCGCCATCAAATTGTAATTTATAAGGCTCGCCATCCAGATCGAATGCCCCCTCAATATCTTTTAAGCCATATTTTACAAGCAATGTTTGAGCTCTCATTAAATCAAACTCAACATCGCCACCAACTCCAATCTTTTGTTGCTCTGAAATCTCAATCTTTTGAAACTGATTAAGAGGCGCAATGGTAAATGAAACCTTCCCGACGTTAATTTTAATTCTATCCGTCATCTTAAGAATCTTAGACATGTAACCTCACAAATAAAAAAAGGGTGCTTTCACACCCTAATTTTATACATAATGTGTAAGTAATGACTAGATAAAACCAATGAACACCGAATCATTCCCTGCGCTTCTATGGGCTTTGATTTCAAGATCGTCTGTCACAATCCCATCTTGATCACCAAATGGCGCAGCAGTAATTTTTCCTTGCGGCAACCATACGGCTACACACTCGGAAAACTCTCCAGCAGTTGATGATGGGTTGTAAGCATAAAAGAAAACAGATACATCATCATTAGCGTTGAAGTTGTCCCATTCAGTCAAGGTTGTATCATCACTGTATTTTTTGCAAGAGAATGTCGTCACTTGGTCGGTAATTCTTGAGTTCACTTTCCCAGATGCACTGCAGGCATCAATAAGGAAAGAAAGAGTGTTTTCAATGCTCATTCCAAGTTCTGAATATGAAAGCATTGTCCCGTTGATATACAAACAAGCTGAAAGCGCAACAGGCGGCAACGCGTCGGCTGTGAAATCTGGTGTGTAAGATGCTTCACCATCTGCCCTCTCGAGAGAAAGCCCTCCTAGTGATGCGTTGAATGATGGGATTTGCCCAGCGCTCCAGTTTTCCAAACTCATTGATTGAACTCTTAACCCGGCCGCTTTTTGGAGGACGGTATTTCCGACTGAATGCTCCATAGACAATGAAACAGAGCTTGAAGTGTCTGAGTAATAAGTCGTGAAAGCTTCAACCTCTACCTCATCACTCGGGGCACCGTTAGATAGCGCAAAAGCAAGGGTGACTGTTGTTGATGTCACAGATGCAACTGGTCTCAATTCAAATGCCCCCGCCTCTCTAACTAGAACAATATCGCCCTTAAGAATTCCATGTGATGTGAAGTTCAAAACGGTTGATGTATTTGAAGTTGTGGTCGTTTCAAGTGTGTTTGTTCTTTTTCCACCAAGCCCAGATCTTAGAATTAGATCAAGTCTTTGCGGGGCAGCTCCAGCGGTTGCCTCGGCAGATGCTCCAAATTCGACCGCAAGCTCCGCTGTAACCTCAGCAATCCCAACACGGCTGGCTTCTTGTTCAGTTGACGAGCCAAGTGTATTCCTGGAAAGTTCCTCGCGCGTCTTGTTGAGAGATGTTCCCTCTGATAGCACCTCAATATAGTCAGTTGACGCAGTCGGGGCAACATACGTCCCAGAGGTTGATTCAACCTTCAATGCTACTGCGCTCTCATTATTTACGATACCGATGGCCATAATACTCTCCTATATTGTTTTCCTGTGCTTTACAGTAAAATTCATTCTTATACTAATTACATTATCAGCAATCTTTTCTGGTTCGTCGAGTGATAGCTCACTGACCAAATAAACCACTGCTGGAATACCTAGCTTAGATTGGAACAAATCCCTATAAAGGGTTTCCATGTCATCGTAAATTGCCTTTAATGCTGTCCTTTCTGCATTGTCATCATTGCGACCACCAAAGTCTTTGGTAAGAATCACAAAAAACTCTTGATCCATAGTGATAGTTCTGAAGGTGCCCTCTACCGATGAGCTTGCACCTGCCCCTATTCCATAAGCATCATCAGATGCCCTTTTATTGTTTTTTTCTAAATCATACGAGTATTTTAGTCGCTTATAAGATGGAAGGACTGCATTAATCCTAGATTCAATGGCATTAAGAATGTCAGTTTGTGCGCTCATATCCTAACTATCCTGGAATCTCTTCTGTTGGTTCTTTCATTAGGATCTCTGATTCCGTCATCATCAAGATCAATATCTATAAAGCCATTCTTTTGGGCCATAGAATAAAGCCCATGATAATCAATGCTTTTCTGTCTCCAGATGTCGCCTTCATCATCCTGCACATTAGAAAAGATTTTTGATAGTGCTAAATAAGTTGCTGCAAGCTTAATCTGCCCCATGTCCAATAAGTCAAAGGCAGTTAAGTCCTCAAAGTTCCCAGAGCTGTTTCTTTTCTTGTCTCCACTGTTTCTAAGAACCTGGATGATGTGATCTCTGCAAGCAACATGAGTCAGAATAAAAGAGCTTTCCCCACTTGGTAGAAAATCACTGATCTCAAAATACTCTCTTTTAAGATCCTGATCATCAGCAAAAACAATGTTAAGCCCATTGATAACAGTAGATGAATGAGTCACTGATGGTCTGAACCTGTACCAAAATTGCTCTGTACCATTAACTGTTGTCTTAGCTTCATCATCTTGACCCCTGTCCCATGACATAAAGCCGGATCTGGTAAAAGACTTGGAATCATCAAAGAAACCTACCAAACTTGTCCAAATTGTTCCATTGTAGAACTCCCCTGTAAATGATCCTGCATTTGTGTTTGCAGTTTCAAGCTCTACAAAGAAATTATTGATAGGCTTATAATATCCGATATAGAGATAATCTTCAGATTGATCAAGATCAGTTGAAGGTATCCCTATCAAATGCTAAGGCTTCGTTTGAGTAATCAGAAAAAGAGGCGTTGTTATCGTGCAAAACCGTCAATTTATTTTTAGTTCTGAGCATCTAGCCCCCTTGTTTTTTTAAAAACATTAAATAAAAGTTCCAAAAACCGAACCGCTAAAATAGTTTACGTTGTTTAAGTTGTCTCTAATAATAACCTTTACATAATCAGGAGTCGTATAAGTGTTTTGATTCCTGATGATAAAAGGTGCTGGAGATACAAAGGCAACACTAAAAACATCTTCATTACTAAAAACGTCGATAGCAAAATCACTCGGAGAAATTGCAAACTTATTTCTAAAATCATCTGTAATGATTAAAGGGGATGATTGATAGACAACATCCTCTGACTTAATCTCAATTAATACACCATTGGTTAATGGCTGATTGATTGCTAAAAACTGACCAAACTTAATCCCTGCATCTCTTCCGTATAGTGAGATTGAATTAATCCCTCTGTCATCATTAGAAAGAGGTATAGTGAACTCTACGGGAGTAGCCGAGCCGTTTACGTTAAAGTCAGTAGAACCTGCGTTTTCAAACTCTTCAATAAAGAGTCCAGCTACCGACCGGGGGGACGTTTCAGCGTCTACCAGTAGCCGCTTCGTACCATCTGCTTTAAGCTCTACGTCAACCTCGTAGGCTTCATCTCCACCCACGAGCCTCACTGTTCCTGACCTTTCTTTTTGAGTCAAGTCAGCCATTAGCTAACCTCTACCAAGCTAATTTGACTATATAAATCTTGAGGTTGATTATCCAAATTGGTTTTAGCAATTCTGACAATAATCCCTGCTCCAATATTAGCCCTAAGCCTAAACTCTACATTTGGCTTTGCTGTAGAATTGAACTTTACCATTTTAGTATCAAAAGTCCCTGCACCAACGCCTGTCTCTACCTGTAACTCAAAACGAGCATATCCCGAGGCCGATGCGTCTGCTGTTAAATGCTTGCCTGTCTTACCAGAAGTAATTGTATAGTCATGATTAGAGCTTGCATCTTTTGCAACAGCCGAAGCTTGGTCAAAATCATCAACTTCTACTGCGGGATTGTCTGCAATATAGACTGGAAGAGGATTGGTGTCCGTGAAATTGTTACCGCTAGAATCAGAGATTGCAACATCAAGAGCTACCTTGTCACTGTCTCCAGCTACTGCGGTAGGTCTCTTATTCATGGTACTTTCAGCAGGAGAAGCATCTCTATCTGATACAATCATACCTTGAGAAGATGGGCGTTTATTTGTAGAAGCATCATAGTCACCATTGGATTGAACGTGACCCTCTTGTGACAAAAGAACTTCTCTGTCTGTCCCGTCGCTGTCGCTTCCGTGGTTTCTTGTGTGGAGTTTTGTTTCAGATACCTCAACAGTTTTACCGACCCCTGACGGGTCTGAGCCATCTTGAATTTTCGTTAACAATCTTTCGTCAGAATCATCCTTAGACCTGACTGGTAATTGACTGTTGTAATCTGCCATCATTTGCCCCCGTGCAATTTAGACTTTAATTTTTCAATGTTTTGTTTTTGTTTACCAATATGGTCTTCAAGTCGCTCAATTTCTTTGTGAGCAAGCTTTATTTTTAACTCTAGCTCTTTGATGTTTGTCTCGGCTTTTGAGATATTTACTTCTATTTCAAATTTTTCAATATCATCCATTTAAAGAGCCTATTAATTTAGCGTTAAAGTCACCAACTTCTGAACTAGCGTGAGTTACCTTGACCTCTATTGTAGACCCCGCACTAACCTCTAGTCCACCGAAAGGGAGTTTTACATTAAAGTCTGTCCACCATGTTCTCGCTTTATCTTTTTTAACCGTGTCTATAAATACTTCAAAATAAGCGATATTGTCGCCGCTGCAAAAAACTTCTTTTAAAAAGAAAGTGTCACCAACTCCTACTGTGTGGGTTGCTATGGTTGTGGTCCCAGATGCAACACTGCTGGCTTCAAAGAAATAATTTTGATTAGTCCCGACTGTTCCGTCTGTAATCCTGACGGCAATCGATTCTCCATCTTCTTGGCAAATCTTTGTCCTTACTGCAATTTCACCGGCACACTCTACAAACTTGCCAAATTCTCGGTCTTTAATTGATTGCTCGGTGATACTCATTTGTTACCCCCGAGGACTCTTTTAATCTGGTATTCCATTACATGTTTTTCAACATCAGCATAATACCAACACACCCAGCGTTTTCCGTCTTTTTGAAAATCAAAATACTTAAACCACATTCCGTGCTTTAGATTGTTTTCAAGGCATTTGAAAGATAGTTCTGATCTGGTTTTTGCCTCAATGGCAACAGGAACTAATGTGGATTTTTCCATTCAATAAAACCAAAAAAGGGGGGTCAATGCCCCCCTAGTTGAATTAAGCTGCTGTACCGATCATCACGGATCTAACACCTGAATCAAGTGTTTGAGTTCCGTAGAGACAATCGAGTGAGTATCTACGACCAAGGTTAGCAAGGTCAAGATCACTCTGGAATCTTGGAGCAAATTGTTGAGCAAATCCAGCTGCCGTTGGATGCCACATAATTGACTTAAGATCCTCAAAGTCATTGTGAACAATCACACGTACGCCGAAAACTCTCCCGATCTCGCCTGAAACCAAAGGCTGTCCACCTCCATAATAATCCGCTCTGATGAAGTTAGTAAGCTTCAGCATTGCTTCTTCTTGAGAAGGTGATACGCCTAGAAAACATTCCATTGGATCAATGTATTGCTGTTGAAGAAGTTTTCTAGCATTAAGGATGTCAGCCTCTTGGATTGTATCTGTTGGGTTGTTTGCATATCCAACTCTATGATCTGGAGCCGATGCAGATGCTGCTTCAAGCCTGTTGATAAGGGCCTGATCAATATCTCTGGCCATATCCTTGCCAGCCTTCATCAATGCATCTTCAAGAATTCGTACTGCACTCTGCTCAGATGCGATGTCCTCGATCAACCACTGAATGACACGGTGTTGGTCTAATGCGATAGCGTCAGTGCTATAGGTAATAGACTGTGCATCGACTGAAACATTTTCGGATTTTGAATTAACTACAAATCCGCCCGATTTTGGAATCTCTACCTGTTTTGAACCAGGTACTACCAAGTCAGAAAAGTTGCTTACAAGTGGGAGCATTTTAGATTCTTGTTGTAGATACTCTTGTACTCTTGAGCTAATAACATCAATAGCAGTGCTATTTGTCTCTGTTACACCCATTAAAACGTCAGCCATTTTTTATCTCCTAGTTTTTAAAATTGATTTAATACTTTCTTTCAGCAGTGCGTCTTTTTCGTGACCGCTCATCTCTGCCATTGTTTTTTGTCTTGGAGGCTTCCCACTTGGATTTGAATTAACCATGCCCACTGGCTTGTCTTGCTTGAACAAATAAGGCTCATCATTTCTAAGAGCTTCAATAGCTTCTTTGACGCCCATAAAACTGGTCTGATCATCTGAAACCTGAACTGCATCAGAGTCAAGAACTGCACCGATAACCCTTTCTACCTTGTGAGCATCCTGGGCATACTTTGCCACTTCAAAATTAAGTGACTGTCTTAGTGCGTTTTCTCTAAGTGATTTCATCTGCTCACCTAGATCAAACTTTTCCTGCTTCTCTCTCTCAAGAAGTTCTTTCCAATTCTCAGACTTCTCAAGTTCCTGCTTCTGTTGACTGTCTACTGAGTCTCTTAAATCCCTGTACTTCCCAGCCCAGTTCTTTGATTCACTCAATAGCCTCTCATTCTGAGATGCCAGCTTTGTTACTTGTTCCTGCAATGCTTCTAAATCAACTGCTTGTCCTTCGACATTTGATTCTTCTGCAACGACTTGGTTTTGTCCTTCGACTTCATCCATGTTTTCTCTCCTTGAAACCTTCGTTTCTAATATTATTTAAAATTAATAGACACAGAATGTCTATTTTTGCTTTTTAACTGCCTTCTTAACTGCCAATCTTAAGATGCTATTGATTACTTTTGTTAATTTCACATTAAATCTTTCACCCTTCTTAGATGGAAGCATTTTTCTTTCTGGCACGCGGCCTTGTCCATAGTTGTGATACGGAGCTTTCTTGTCAAGAAACTCTATGAGCAGTTGTCCAATCTTGTTCTGTTTAACTCTAATTGATTCAAGCATCTTGCCTGATTTCAATAGATCAACTGGTTTCTTTCTGCCTTTCTGCTTAGAGTAAGAATCAGAATATTGCTCAAATGTTCCTGCACTCCTTACAGGCGACTTGCCTCCCAGAATTACTTTTACAATCTCATCAGCTATAGTTTTCTTAAGATCCACTGAGAAATTCTTCTTAATGTCTTTGGGCATCTCTTTAAGAAATAGTTTCTTTTTAACTTTCAACGGCATCGTTAATTATATCCTGCACAATGTCTTTAATGTCTTTGTGAAAGCCTACACCCCTGCCTGTAGTGACTTCATCATCAGGCAAAAACTGTCTCTTGGGCACAGTATCTCCAGTTAGATGATTGTAAGATTTGGCTATCTGTGACTCTGCTGTAATCTTAAACCTGATTCTGTCTGCTAGAAAATCCGCCCTAATGCTTTTAATCATCTTATCTTTGAGATGTAGATCAGGCTTATCGTTACCAACCATTTTCTTTTTTAGCTTAGCATAGCTGTCTGATAACTTTTTGAACTTGCCGCCAGTTACAGGTGATCTCTGCTCCCTGGTGTAAGAGTCGATTTGAAGTTTAACCATATCAAAAATGTCTTTTTTTAGTTCAGCCTTCTTGTCCTTGGGCACCTTGTCCCACTTCTTGAACTTGTCTAGGTTCATCTCGTAGCTGATCTTGTCCAGGTCTATTGGCATTTACTCCACCTATGAAAGACTGCATTTTCATCTGCTTTTCTTGTTTGATTTCTTCTAGCTTTTCTCTGGCCTGATCATCATCTAGGTTTGGATCAATGACCTGCATTGCTTCAACCTCAGTAATTAGACCTAGCTCCATTCTGGTTTTGATATTAGCAAGGGTTTCCTGGTCACTGATCATGACCTTTGCTTTTGGAAATACAATCCTAAAATCTTCATCACCTAGATTAAAGTCCCCATAAACTTCACCATATCTTCTAACGATATTAGCAACTTGCTTTTCTAGCTCTGCAAAATACATTTGATTAGCATTGATGTAATCGCTCACATCTGCATTAGCTATGAGTCTTTCAAGTCCAGATGAGAATTCCCCTGCTGCTTGGCTTGCAGTGATCCCATGCTCACTAAGAACTTGCTCTGCATAATCTCTTAAGACATCTTGCATACCGGATAAGTCAGGATTTGCATTGATATAAGATGCATCAGCCTGGTTCTCTGCACTATCTACTAATGGAAGATTGATAGCAGTAGTCATCCCAGTATGGAGCTTTGCCATCTCGTAGCCCTCGGGCATCTTAAGCACCAACTGCCCATAACCCTGCAAAGAACTTGCGGTGAGTAGATCCGAGGCTAATAAATTATAGACGATAGATTGTTCTGTGATTGGATTTACAAAGGGAAGATCAATAGCAGATGATTTTGAAGCAAAGACAAAAGGCAACATTCCCAGGGGATTGATCATTGACTCATTCCCTTCTATTGGCATGTTGATGATCTCTTTTACTACACTGCCCTTGACCCCTTGTGAGACTCTAGACTTCCAAACAGCATGATAATCAGCAGTCCACATTGCATAGACTCTACCTGTTGCAGATGAATCATTTTGAGATTCAGCAATGATCTGCTCCATATAATCAGTATCACTGGTTGTTGTGGTAGTGATTTCAGCATCAGGATAATTGATAATAACAGCCTTTAATGCTCCACTTCTTTGATCTCTGACCACAAAGGATTCAAACCCCTTAAGAGAATGAAGGCAAAGCATATCATCAACCCGATTAACCCAGAGCAATCCATAGTGCTGCCTGTTGAAGTCTCTTTCAAAGTCTTTAAAGCCTTTATTGAAGTAGCCCATCTCATAAACGTCATTGAGGGTTTCAGTTGCTTCCCCCATGGTTCTAATGGGTTTTTCCTTGTATGCCTTGCTAAGTTTTGTGTTAACTTTTTTGGACAATGACACATCACTTATTCTCATGGTCGTATAAGACTCTGGAAAGAGCTCTTGCAGTCTTTCCACAATGTATTCACGCTGGGCACCTGTCTCAACTTTGTAAGCTTTGTATTCTGCTATTCTTCTGTCTTGGGTTTGATTTGCTTCAATGTCCTCGATGAGAGTCTGGGCTATTGCTGGGGTTCTAATGTCCATGATCTACCTTAGAGTAATGATTTTCTTCTCATTTAAGGTTATTTTATCTAGTGCCCAAAGTCCATATCCGAGGCAATCGCTAACGTGGGTTAGAAGTTTATTGTCGCCTTTTTGATCTAGTTTATTGTCTTTCCAGGCTACTTTTTCAAGGTCATTGATAAGCTTCTTGCATTTGGGATCTATCTTGACTCTGTTTGCTGCGAGTAATCTGTTCACATTATTCACCCTATCTATAACAAAAGGGTTTCTAGTGGGCATGATTCTAAAGCCTCTCTCTTTTAAAATATCAAAGTCAGACTTTCCAGATGTTTTTCTATTCTTACCAGTAGAGTCGGGAATTATTGTGCATCCCCTGTATCCCTTTCTTTCAAGCTCATGGGCTAGTTTATAGGTATCTGAGTTTCTTAAGAATACTTCATCGATAACATGCCACTCATCATTGACCTGTTGGAATAGGACACTCGTTGCAGGATCTACGTTGAAGTCAGTGCCACAAAAGACTGTACCTGGTACTCGTTCTAATTGTTCCACGTGGAACTCTCTATTAAATTCATAATAGACTTGACCATCGTCTGAGTCAGTAAATTGGCCGTAAAGGAATCTATTTCTTTCCTTCTCCGGTAGAGACTCAAGCATAGAGATGTATTCAGAATCGATGTTTTCTAGGTTATCAACTGGATTCATTAAAATAGACTGATAATTTTCTGGATCCTTTAAAGGCTCCCCATCAGCAGGATTGAGCTTTTTAACAAACTGCCAATAAGTCCAGTGAGACTTAGCAGGAGGGTTCTGATCATAGTAAGCCTTTTTTGCTAGATCATTCTTTTCTGCAAGTCTTGTAAGTAGCATTTGAACAGCAGAGTGAGATAACTGACTGCACTCATTAAAATGAACAGTTGAAAACTCTTTCCCCAAATGCTTCTCTACTCTCTTGGCATCATCCAAACCGCCTATGAAGTATTCAGAGCCATTAGGTGTTCTGATAAAGAAGTCTGATCTGTTCCATTCTACTTTTAAATCAGGAAAGCATACATTAAGAACGGTTGGTAGTGTATCCATCCAGATTGATGTTTTTGCACTGTTGAAAGTTTGTCTTAGAGATATGTGCCTGGATTTCACTTTGCACATTCTGATGATAATTGCCCGAACTATGTTGAAGGTCTTTCCTGATCTTGATCCCCCAAAAAGCATGGTATGTCTTTGAGGGCCTGCCATTAAGGCAGTTGCTTCTTTTTGCTTGGTGGTTTTCTTAAAGCTCTGAATCTGTGCCATCGATATTAATCTGCACTTGTTCTACTATTGATTTGTTTTCAATCTTGTCAGACCACTTAGCAAGGTTCTTAAGGCAGAAAATCATCATGGTATTATTGCCACCAAGTGCCATTTCGATTGCTTTTTGCTGTAACTTTGTCGCAGTCCTCTGCATTTTGAGGTCATGGTATTCAGCAAAAGTAAGGTCATACTCTTCCCTAATGCGCCTAATTATCGTATCTCTTGAGACACCTAAATAGTCAGAAACAAAAGCAAGTGAGACTTTGAATTGAAGCAAGGCGTCTAGCTCTTTCCATTTCGCCTTGTCAAATTCGATTTTAGCCGTCATTTGTTAAACTCGTATTGAAAAGTTGCAGTTATTCTGTTGTAGGAAACGGTCTTGCTTGATGTAATTATGCTATTTTTACCGGTTTTGCCGACTCTGCCGCTTCTAACACATCTCCAATTCTTATTTGAATTTAAAGCAATCATGAAAGGCTTCAAGCTTGTTGTTATTCTTATTCGATCTTCTCGATACAAGTTTGCAATTTCATTCATGAACTTAATACCTATTCCAAATCCTTGAAATTCTGGAACAATTACAATTCTGCCGATTGTCATAATGTCTTTAGCTTGAGGATGCTGGAATCTTGATATTTGCAAAAACCCAACTTTTTTATTATTCAGAACCATTTCATAATAATGACCAGAGCCTATTGATTCATTTAAATAGTGATACTTTTTATAATATTCCCATGCTGCTTTTGTTGTTTTTCTAATATTGAACTAGAGCTTTTCGCTCCTTGCGACTTTCCCGCGATAAATTCCTTTTTGTCGGTATCATACACCCAATCGGGCTGAAGCCACTCTATAACGTCATGATGGCAAGTGACTGCGACCAGCTGTTTTTTTAATTTTCTAAACAACTTTTGAACTGAGTTTGACATTGACTTTGCAACATCTCTATCAACCAATGAAGTGAATTCATCATAAACTATTAAATCTTGCTCCAAAGCCATTCTTGCTAGCTCTACTCTGCTTTTTTCGCCATTTGATAAAACATTGAATGATTTTAGCCAATATGGAACAGAATTAAATCCTACAGAACCTAGAGCATAAGTTATTTGTTCCATGCTAAGAGAATTGTTAAAGTTTTCTATTATTGACTCGTTATCCCAATTAATTTTTGAAAACTCGCCAAAGACATTTTTTGCTATAGAGGTTTTGCCAGATCCAGAATTTCCAACAATTAGTCCAATGTTCCAATTCTCAGGAAGCTTGTAGTTTCCGCTAAATTTTTGAACTATTTCTTTTTCTTCAAGATCATATTGACCCTGTAAAGATTTAACTCTAAATGATTGTTTTGGTTCTGTTTTATAAGAGAACTCGAACTTTAAGTCCACGATCTACCAACTCCGCCATTGTTTGTTGTTGTGTTATTTCATCAATGCAATCAACTTCTAACTTGTATTCAAAAGACAATTCAATCTCTTTGTCTTCATTTTTTTCTGATGCTTCAACAGTAAAATTCTTTAACCCGAGCATATCAATATCAAGCTCAGGCCCTAAGTCTTGTATGTCCAGGTTAATTTGTGACAGATCCAAAGTTGCCCAGGTATCTTTCCCGATGGCATTATCAGCTACAATATGAGCGTATAGTTGAGCTTCATCATCAAATTCTTGATAAGTGACAGGCACCTTTTCCATTCCCAGTTTCTTTGCTGCCATTAATCTTCCATGTCCTGTGACAATGAGATTTGTGCCCCTTTGAACTGTTAATGGTGTTCTGAATCCTTGATACTCAATCAACTTGCAGAGTCTTTCGATTTGCTCTGGCGGGTGATTGTGCATGTTTTTAGGGTGAGGAATTAAGGCATCGACTGATACCAATTCAATAGATTCTGATTTTATTTGCACTTCTGCACTTCCTTGTTTGACCTTCGTCTATTGAAAGTGTCAGTTATTTGGCATCTCTTGTCAAAAAGAAAACCCCCAATTCAGGGGGCTAATCACACAACGACAAGAAGGAATAATTATATTTTAATTTTTTAGATACAGCGTGTCTATTTTTTCAGCACTCTTGTTTTTGTAATAAGTGCAGCATCCTCGGGCCCCTTCTCATGTGCCTTAACCCAAGTAAATCTCTCAATGCAATAATCACCCTCTCTATCTTTGCCCATGCCTTTACATTTTCTCCAGTGTCCCCTAACTTCCCATCGGTGTGAATAGTCCCATGAGATTTTCATGCCATCTAATTTTTTTTGCTTATGCTTACCGCTTCCAATTACAACTATTTTCCTTATTTCTTTTGTTTTATTCTTGGAGCCTGTTTTTATCTTTATCTTTTTATTTGTGCTAATCTGACCTATGTCGGGCTGCTTTAATCTTTGCAAGTATTCTGACTTTATATATTCAAGTGTTGTGGTATAAACTTCTTTTTCATTTCCATATAATCCATTTTTTTTAATTGATGCTATTAAGTCTTTGCTGTGGTCATATATAAAAATTATGTAATCTCTTGGATTAATCTCTTTAACCAAAAAACAAGAAGCCATTAAAACCAGTGACCGTGACTCCCCATTGAGTAATATTTGCGTATCGGTTTTTGTGCACTCAAATGAACAAACACTGAACGGTAGATCAAGATCAACAGAATATGGCACTAAAAATTTTCCCGTGTATTTATCCCCAGGCTTTTGATCAGTTAAGACAAATGGCTTTACATTCATAAAGCACTCTTCGAGACTAACGGTATCTTCTAGCTCTTTTCCATTTTTAGAAACAAAACCCTCTCCCCTGTTTGCACAATCTATCATTGCCTTGAGCATTTTCATGCCTCACCCCTTTCTATGATCTTTTGCAATGCCTTGATGATGTGCTTTTTATCTTCAATCACTTTTTCTAGTTCTTTGATGTGGTCGTAGGCATCTCTTAATCTTTGGTTATCCTCGTTTGCATAACAAAATAAGAGCTTTCTAAGCCCAGCGGATCTGTTGCCATTACCTATCTTGCAGATAGTGTCTCTTTCTTCGTCAGACAATCTGGCTGTGAACATGGTCATCTCAAAACTCCTCTACGTCTAAGTTTTCTTCATCAAGAACAACTGCCTCACCTGTTGCAATATCTCCAAACTGATCATGAAAAAGATTTACCAATAATGATACTGCACCCTCATGCTCTGCCGTCTTTATTGTGCCCGACTCATTAGTAAGATAAGCAGTAATGTTGTCATCATCTCCAGTGAATACAATGTCTAAAATTTTGTTTGTTTTTGGAAAGTATAAAATCATTTCAATCCTCCTATTATCTAACTTCAAAAAGTGCTGCAATTTGCCCAGCCATTGCAGGGTCAACCTGATCCAAAAGCTCATCAAACTCAGCAATGTCTGCACCTAAAATGTTAATTATTTTTAAAACCTCTTCCCTTGCATAAGATCCACCGATCTCAAGTGCATAATTCAAAGCCATTAAAGCTAATTTGATTTCTACATGAGTTCCATAGTCATAAATTGTTTTCATCCTGCCCCCTTTGTTTGTTTAATTAATTATAGCATAGATTGTAATACATTAAAAGCAATACTGTAATACAATAAGGCTATTTAAATGCTTGAAAACACGGGTTTTCTTAATTTAGCGCATCATTATATAGGGGTCAAAGGAAGAAAAAGTTAAAATTTCAGAAAAAGCTTCCCAGCAAATAAGGCTATCTTTCTACTTTAGGAAGTCCGAGCTCAATTCTAATTCTGATGTTATCGGTTAATGTTGATCTGAGCATCTGGATCTGCCCATTGATCTTAAATGTAGGGCCTTTGCCGTATTGAATATCGTGCTGCCTGATTGCCTCATAAGTATGAATGGCAATGTCTAGTTCATGGATTCTTTCACGGGTGATCCGCTCTATCTTTTCTGCATTTGTTTCTTTTTTAAAATGGGGCATAAGTTCCAACATAGGAACATTATCTCCCTTTGGTCTTAGCATTGTCCAAAATAGAATCAAGATTTTCTTTAAAGAGGCTAATAGTCGTATGCCAATGCTCATCTTTTGATGGTATCTTAGCTATATTCAGATTAACAATGTAAGCATCATCAAGCTTTTCAAAGTGCTTAAAAACTGCATCCAGAATACCCTTGCCCCAGTTGTCGCAGTCATTTCTTCTTGATCTCACTTTGCCATCTTTAGTTATAAACTCTCCCCCTGGGACTTCTACAACTATTGAGCAAAGCAAGCAGTGATCATAAGGGCTAAATGCTGTCTCAAACTTGTTCCAAGAAAAGGAAAGCTTTTTTATATGGTTTTCAACTATCTTCTCAAAGGCCTTATATTCTTTTGTCTTATATCTAATCCCACCGGATCTAGATGATCTGTAAATATTGTTAGTGCTTATTGGTTGGGTATTAAAAGAAAGTGTTATTGTATTCATTAAAGGATGCTACCCCAAAAGGGGGTGGGATAACAAGAACCCACTGACACACTTGATTTATAAGTCTTGTTTTTAATCGATAACTTCTTCCGCTAGGTGTTTAATTGCCTCTAGGTGATAAAAAAGTCTTTTAACCTCTTCCCACTCTTCTTGATTAATGGATCTCTCAAGTTGTATAGTGGCATTTTCTGAAATTGATTTTATTCTTCTAAAAAGTATCCTCATCCTTGCATCTGACATGACTCCCCCCTTAGAATTTTTTGAGCCATCCCCCATAAAAAGAGTCGTACTCAAAACCACGTTTTATCATTTCATCGTGGAGCTTATATTTCTCAATGAAGGTGTTAATGCCTATTTGATGCTTTTCTTCGTGATGACCATTACCCTGACCGAAAACACAAAGAGGCCAGACGTTATCCTCAACATCCATAATAGCCATTCTTTTAAAAGCTTTAATATGGTCAGTTACCGTTGCGGTTGAGCCACAAACAACACAGGGTGCCCCCCTATACTTTTCGGAAATTTTTTGGTTTCTTTTCGTCATATCTTACACAAATGCTTCCATGTCACACCCTTGCAACAATTAGCAACGCTTTCTTTTGTTATTGGAAAAAATTTTGCTATTTGGGAATATTTATAGCCGCAACTTGATAAGGTTTTCATTGTTAACACAGACATATCATCAATCTTTTTACCGTAAGCATATTTTCTTAAACCGTTGACTAGGGCATGATTATAATTTTCTGAAGCTGTAACCCATTCAAGATTCTCTATATTGTTATTGGTTTTAATTCCATCTATATGATTAACCTGCTCACCCTCTTCTTTTGTAAAAGCTAAAAGGACAGCTCTGTGCACATACATACCTTTTCTTTTTCCGTTTTTGTTGACCTTAAATGCCAGATATCCGTGCTTTGTCTTATACGGAGATATCGCTTTGCCCATTATTACATATTTCTTTCCATTTGAGCTCACTACAGTTCTAGTAAGTGATTTTATTCTTCCTTTGCATGATACTTGATAAAAACCACTATAGTAGGGTATGTCTTTCCATTCCTCATTTTTCATCAAATTCTCCCAACTCGCTAGACGCTGGTTCATGTCCATTGGCTTCGCACAAGGCTTTGTAAGTCTCAAAAACGTCCTTCTCGCATTGTTTTTCGGTAAATGCAGGATGAAAGCTTGCTTTCCCATCAATAATCATAAGTGCCAAGTCTAATGGTTTAATCATCAATCCACCCGCTCATGTTGCAAGTTAAGCATTCATAAAAGGTGCCTAGCTCCTGTGTCTCATCCAAGACAACATTTTCACTCATGCAAGCTGGACAATGAAAGGACTCTTTTGCTTCAATGAGTTTTCTGATCTTTTTCAATCTTGTTCGCAAGGTAAGTGATCGCCCCTGAAAGATTTGGGAGTAATCCAGTTTCCTTGACGTAGAATGTCTTAATCGCATTGGCTGTTTCCTCAGTAATGTAAATGGTAGTGATTTTCTTTTTCATATTTACCCAAAGTTTACCCAAAGTTTAGTTATATGCCCCAGGGTCAAACGGAAAGCCCCAGAGGCATGGAATAGTTTGCGGGCTATTCTTACTCTTAAGGTACAGTATATTATTTAAAGAGTAAATAAGATTATTCCATCGCAGAAAACATTTCATCGATTAATGCTTTGAGCTCAATGATTTTAAGGGTGCAGGGATCCGCCCAGGGATCATCTAGGCTTTGAAAGTATTCAATCAGGCCGTCAGTAATCTGATGAAGGGCATGGTGCTCATCATTGCCGTCCATCTCCATTAGTGCCATGTAGATTCTATATCTGTTGAGGTCCTCAATTACATCTGGGAAGGGTAGGACATTAGATTGATCTCGGATTTTCATCTTTGGCATCCAGTCTAGAAAATGACTTACAATCTTTACACACTAATCGTTGATAGGTTCTGGTCTTGGTGTGATGCCACCCATTTCTATATAAGTTTTCAGATCCGCATGATGCGCATACAAGCTCATCTTTCTCATTCCATTTATCGAAGTTTGGAAGGTTCTTAGCAAAGGGTCTAAGCTTTTCAAATACCTTCTCGAGAAGTCGCACATCTTGCTTGCAGTATCTCTCCATTTTCTTCATGGCTTTTTCATTTCTCTTGTGAACCTCTATCCAAAGCTCCCAGCCACCATTTTCAAGCTTTGTATCATTGACTAGCCATTCCCCAAGATAACCAAGCTTGTTATTGAAAGAGAAAAGATTCTGTGATGCTAGTTTTTTTGTGTCTATGTGTGGGATGTTGTGCAGGGGATTTAGACCATGATAGACAAGCCTTGTCTGTAGGTACTTCCAATCAAATCTTATACCGTTGTGAGTGATAACAGCATCAGCATCTTTTACAACCTCATAGAAAGCTTTGCATACTTCATAATCATCATTGACATCTTTCTTCCAGTTCTTAAAGTCCCAAGCATTTATGCACTCTGTTTTAGATCCACCCAAGTGCTTCCATCCAACACAAATGATCGAAGAGATAGTTGCCCTTAATGTTTTACCTGGATATTGGGAGAGTTGAGTCCACACTCTTAATGCTTCGCTTAAGTTTGGAAGGGTTTCAAGATCAAAGATAATTATCTTTGGTTTTGCCATGATATAAGTTTAGGTAATTTTTGCCTACATAACAACCGAGTGCGTTAGTATGTCAAAATTCCCACTTAAAAAAGGTCATGGCTTCCTGGACGTGTTCCTCTGGCTCTGGTTCAATGACCTCAATTTGATTCTCGCCTTCCTTGTCGTTAAAAGAGTAGACGTGTAGGCAATCATCATTTGAATATGGATAAACAAGATCAAGGTTAGAAATAACGAGGTCATCACTAAAGCTCCACATCTGAACAACACATAAAATAACAATTAAGTGCTTCATCTACTCAGTGTGTCATATGTAATCAACCTAGGTCAATTATTTAAAACGACCTTAATTAATTACACTTTCCCTTTGCTTTATCCTCTGACAATAAATTTTATAATTAAAAACAATAACGCCACTTTTGTTCATTGTTATACATAAATGTAACAAATACACCAGATAAGGATATATGGGTTTGGATTGTTACATAAGGTATAATTTCCATTATGCCTTAGACGAATCTTCTCATATAATCATCTTCTGGGTTCTGATAATCTTCTAATAGTTTTTTAAGCCTTTCGTTCTCTTTCAATAGGTCTTCGTTTAATAAATTGACTAACTCATCTTTATGAGACTTCCATATCAATTCCCTTAACCTAGAGCCTTGGTAGTCAAATTTAGATGGCTTTGTTTTAACTATTTCTTCCATCATTGAGTTTCTAAAATTAGTCAAAGCGTCGCCGTAGGCATTAGGTACAATGTTTATATAAATATCATCAATAGCTTCATTGGCAATTTTTTTGATTTTTTCTTTCGCATAATCCATGTATGCCTGTGATTCTTTTTCAAATTCTTCAACTTGTTTATCTGTTAATTTCATAGCCTACTTTCTCCTCTACGCTATAATAACCGATTATAACTTAGTTCTCGTCTACATCTCTAACCAGAGCATTTTCATCAATCCATTTAGCTTTTTTGCCATACTCTTCATCGCAAAAGTCATAGAGGCAGCATTGCTTTGCTGCCATCTTGCTAGTGTGCTTCGTTTCACATTCTGGACAGATTAAATCATTCACTTGCCAAGCTCCGCTTTAAGTCTTTCAATCTGCTCGCTGCATGATTTAATATCTAGTGTTTTAATCTTATCTTCCATCTCTTTAGAGATTTCCCCATGCTTTTCTTTAATGAGAGTCTTTAAAAAATTAATCTGCTTCTCGCTTGGTGGAATAGTCTTTCTTTGACCTGGAGACTTTTGCACGTAGTTGCTCTCTTGCCTAGAATCGTGACAAATTTGTGAATCAGGGTCGGGTGAATGCTCTATTTTTGAATCGTCAATGGCTAACAGATTACAAAGGGCGTACTTTTTGACATAGCTTTCGGTAGCACCAGAACTCTGCGCTGGTTCCATGTTGCCTCTATTTTTTGGGTGTTCAGCGTTCGATTCTGCACTCAAAGAGTGCTCCCCATCGGTAATGGTTGCAATGGCTTTAAACCAGGTGACCCCTTCAAATTTATAAGGATAAACGTTTATAGTAATTAGAGTTTCACCCTGAACCTCTTTGTATCCTGTAAGTATGTCTTCTGCGTTTCTAAACCTATAAAGCTCGCCGCCACTTCTGTTTTTAACGATCTGATTTTTAGGTGCCTTTATAGTTCGCTGTATCTCTGCAACCTTCTTAATAAATTCCTTCATGCCATCCTCCGATTGTTTTTTAAAAGGGGGCAGTGCGAGCTCTTTCAGCAAAGCCCCCCTAGTCCAAGATTTGGTGTAATTCTTTATATAAGAATAAAATAAAAAGTAAATAAATTATTTTAAAATATCTATACATTTCAGTGTGAAAAATTTATATTCACTCCAAGCTTTGCAGCACACACAAAATTAATTCACACACACCATGTGACATATACCAAGCCCCCGGGAGTTCACCCGCAAAGCTTCTCTCGGGGGTGCGGTTTGTCTGAAAGAGACTCTTTAAAAATGAAGTGGTTCAAACACTACGAAAACGCCCACACCAATCACCTAATTCAATCAATAATTAACGGTCCTAAAGGTCTTGAAAACGGCATGAGATACTGGCTTTTGTTAGAGCTTCTTTGTAGGGAATTCAAAAAAGACACCACCGTTTTCATTGTTTCTGAAGAGCTTTTAAAGAGTCATTTAAGAATTAGTCATGGTGCAAAATTGAAGAAATTTGTCCAAGTTTTGGTAGAAAATTCGCAGAAATTTGACCAAAATTTGTTCAAAATTTCGCAAAATTCGGAAAATTTTTGGAAAATTGAAACTCCTATAATATTGGAATTAATGGGGAAAGACTTCAAAAGGACGCGGCAGCGAAGCGGCATTGCCGCCCCTAAGAAGAAAGAAGAAAGAATAAAGAAAAAAGAAAAAAATATAAAAAAAGATTTGTCTGAAATTTCTTTTGATTTTGAAGCACTCTATCAAAAATATCCACGCAAAATCGGAAAGAAAAAAGGCATCGAGTTTTTAAATCGCTATGTAAAAAATACAGAGCAGTATGAAAACATTTCAAAAGCCATAGAAAACTATGCTGCACATTGTAAGATTCAAAAAACTGAAAGCCAGTTTATTAAGCACTTTTCAACTTTTTTGAATTGTTGGGAAGATTGGCAGTCTATGCCTGATGAAAAACACGTCACCAGACGAACAGAATTAGGGCTAGGATCGCTCCAAGAGCTTAGAGGCTATGGTTATACTGATTTAGAAATTAAAACACGTTATCCCGAATTTAAGGAGTTGATTGAAAATGGAAAATAACACAATGAGTAGAGATGTTTTTGAAAGAGAATTAGACAGGGTGCAGAGTAACTTTAAATATTTTGCACTGAGTCCAGAAAAGATTGATATTTTTTACAAGAAACTGGGACACATTGGCTTAAAAGCATTAGCCGATATTGTAGACGATATAATTTCCAATTCTAGAAACTCTCCAGTGTTGCAAGATTTCATAGATCGCATAGATACTTTTGGGGGAGTAAAGCAAACGAGAAGAAATATAGAGGCTAAGAAGATTGATCAGCTTTTAGAAAACAAAAAGCTTTGCAAATATTGCAATCAATCTGGCTATGTAAGAGCACATAAAAAGCAAAATTTTGGCTTTGGTGAGTATAATTATTCTTATGTGTTTAAGTGCTTTTGCGATTATGGAAAAGCTAGAATTGATGCTTTTCCTGTGTTCAGTAGAAAAGATGTTGAAGATGGATATATACCTTTTTGCCCGTAACAATTAACATTTTTTAATACCATGAAAAATACGGTTGTGAGTGTATGAATCGGGGGAGATGGGCACCCCCACTTTTAAGAGAGAGATAGCATGATCATATTTACAAGATGGATCTTAACGGGACTGCTTGCTTTGTTCTGGTATGGTGTTTTTAAGATTGTTGAAAACTATGCTGTTAATTGGAGTCATCTTAACTGGAGCTTGATTCCATGAATTTTGTTAGCAAGTATGGATACATCAAGCCTAACTCATGGGACTTGCAATCAGAAAATGGCTTACTTTTTAGCGTGCAATATCACTTTCTTTTAAGGGACTCAAAAGATGCTTCCAATCATTTTTGGAGGTTTAACACAATTAAGAACCTAATTGATACTAATTACAGATCCAACAATGGAAACTTTAGGACGCTACCCCATGACAATAATCCTCGATTTTCTCTCGATAATATGTGTGCTGTTGCTGGTTTTTGCCGTCGCTATAATTATAAAAACGGACTAGATCATTTGCCCCTGTTTAGACATTACAGCTTAAGACCCGACAATTTTGCTTATCTGCTTTATTGCAAGATGCCCCTGGTTGGTATTTGGTTTTTGTGGATAACTTCATTATTTATGATCATATCTTGCATGAGGGCTGCACCCGATAGAACCTCTGGACCTCTGCTTTGCTATGTAAAAGCAAGGGGGGCTAATATGAAATTGACCTGGTGGATATGTAAGAAGATTAATCCTATGGGATTCTTAGAGTGCTTTAATGTCTATTACCCAGAAATATTCCATCCCATAAGACTGGAAGCAAAGAAGGTGTTTAAATGAGTGATGAAACGATTAAAGAATTAAAAGCCCAAATCAAAGCTAAAGATAAATGGATATCTGAACTCTTAAAGAAAATTGAGTGTCCAAATTGTGGGACTACTGAATTATTATGTGGTCACAACGGAACAGGGTGTATTTCAAAAAAGTAAACCTAGCTTCAGAATCATTCATCCACTAGGTCAAGGTGTGATTGATATTTAAATCTTATAAGCATGATTTAAGAAGGTCATCTTACAATTAGCGACATCTTCTTAATTGTCTTTTAAGCTCTTTGTTTTCTTGTGCCAGATCCTCACAGGTTTTTGCAAGGAAATTGTAGTCATCAGCATTAGTGCAGGTGTATCCCACAAAGTATTCTGAGGGACATTCGTAAACCTTTTCGTTTACTGATGTGCAAAGTGCCGGTGGTTCTTCAAGTCTTTCGTCACGACAAAGCCCAGAACCGTCAAGCATTTGGCATTTTTCCCGGATACCAAAGATTGAAGTTGATTTACAACTAATCATCATCAAGCATGAGCAAAGCAATAGATATTTCTCTAATCTTTTTCTCATCTCTTTCATCCTTTGCAAGCTCTAGCTGTCGCGTGAGTGAATCTCTTATTTTTTGCTTTTCGTTCTTTTTTCGTTCTTGTCTTTTGAGTTTTCTTGACTCAATCCATTCGCGAAAAAAATCACCTGCCCAATTAAGGACAGGTATTGCAAGTGCCTGAATGATTTTAACAAGCCAAGCAGGCATTAACCTTCCTCGCCGTCGATCTTGTCGAGTAGGTCATCGAGGAAAGCTTCTTTGAGCATTTTTACACCTGATACAACAGAGTCGTCGATAACACTTTCTGTTGAGGCGGCGTAAATTTCTGCAATTTTCAGAACCTCTTCAAAGGCAGACTCAGCCATCTTTTCAGCTGATCTCATTACTTGTTTTTTTAGTTCGCTTTTTTGTTCTTCACTCATCGCTTTCTCCATACTTGATTTTTATCGCTGCGACCAGATCGCCTCGATTTGTTATGGGTTTAATTCTTACACGAGCATCAATCCTTGCCAAATCTTCTTTGCTCATTCTTAGTGATTCTCTACCAGATCCACCCGCCTCAATCATCATGGTATCAGAGAGTGCAAGGCTTACATGTTTAATATGCTGTGTGGACTCTCCAAAGAATAACAGACAATCTTCTTCAGGTTCGCACATGTAAAAGTTTTTCTTTTCTGATGCCCAGTTATAGATTCCCTGGCTTGTCATGTCTGGAAGTGTGATGTTCACATCATGTAGGACTTTAAGTATAAAACCTGAACAATCGAGCCCGAGTGTGTTGTTGCCGCCCCAGACATAAGGGATATTCAGATATTGAATGGCCATCAAGGCAAGCAGCGTTTGAATCATTTTTCGTATTTAGAAAGCTTCTTTTGAAGTTCGCAATGATTACCCTCGAACTTAAGTTCTTTACAGTGCTCGTATTTCATCTGCAATTGATAACCGTTCCCAAAAAATGCAAGAAAGGCAAGAATAGCAATCATAATAACCCCTTTATGAAATTTCGTTAAAAAGTGCGACTGTATACCTGTCGCCGTTTAGCTGTGTTCCGGTTGGTACCCAAAAGCCCCCAGACACAATACCCTCTCTACAAGATGAATAATACATTCTAGTAGCCCCAGAGGAGTTTGAACCCCTTGACCCCCTAATAACAGCACCCTTGTTTAGGAATACATTTTCAAACTTGGTTTCGTTGCCACTACTGATTGTGCTTACTATAAGAGTGTAAAAACTACTTCCGTCTGGAGCAATTGAAACTGAGGCAGATGTGGTGTTGCTGTTCCATGCATGATATAGGGCAATAGTAAAGTGGCCCGACTGTGTAACGGTATAATCATAGTTAGTGCCCTGAGAAGCTAGTTGCGTACTTCCACTGTCAGGATTTTCAAAGGCGGCTGTCCCGTTAATAGTAAAATCATCATCAGAAGCATTAATAACATAAGCATAACTGCCAGCAGGAATGGTATAACTAGAAGTCTTAACACTTACTGAGGTTGGGTTAAAATCAAAAGGTACGTTAAAACTATTAGCCATAAATCACCTATGTTATGTTTTTATATGCTGACCTTGTGTATTTAGAACTTTCAAAAGATGAGCTTGAATTTAGAATATAAGTTGCGTTAGTGTAACCTTCAGCGGCTCCACTTATTGCAAAGCCAGGGTTGCCTGTTGTTTTGACTTTTGCCCCTGCGTTTAAAAATAAATTAAAAGTTCCGCTCCCCGAAGAGACAATAAAATAATTTATACCATCTGGGGCAACTTCCAGCGTATAAGAACCGAAAAAACTGCTTAAGTGCAAAGTATATTTTCCACTTCTAATAATTGTTAAATCAACGTTACTTGATGCGTAAGCAGCATTGGTCACAGACTCCGCTAATACGGAGTTAATTACTGCTGAATTATTTGATCCATTGACAATAAATTCAAACTCATCACTAGCGACACTTTGGGCTGTTGATGAAATTGTAACATCCTCAGGGTCATTGTTAATGATTTTAGGCAATACGTTTGCCATTATGAGGGCTCCCCTATTAAGTAGATATGAAAATATCCCAAACCTGTTGGAAGGCTTGTAATGTCAATTCTGAGCCAATCACCTTCGCTTAAGACTTTGTTTGTAATTGATAAAACCGTGTTGCTGCTTTCTGTGTAATCAGACGCAACAGAAAGATCCAAACTTGGTCTAGTTGTGAACACTGAAACACTGGCAGAGAAGTCATTGCTGCCTGATGCTTTTTGCACATCAATCTCTAGTGTTCCAGATGATATGCCACCCTTATCATAAAGGGCTATTTTACAATCAGTGATGTCAATGTCTGACTGCACCCTGTGAAAAATTGCCCCACTTAGAGTCGAGTAAGATGCAGCGTTTGAAACAATCCCATCAAAAAATATAATTTTATTCGATGATGCCTCGACGGTTAATAGCCTAGCATTGAGGTCATCCTGGTTGGTTTTTAGTGTGTTAAAAAGTTGGCGAGTAACTGCCTTTCCTACTGCGTACAATGTTGAGCTTAAAGAAGAAAACGCCATGCTGCACCTATGCTATTAAGTTTTGACCTAATTCATTATCACTTGTTGAATCAGGTATTTCAAGGTCATCGTCTACCACGTAACCACTTACAATCTTTTCATCATCTGTTGCTACAGTAAAATCACTACTAGAATCATCTGCAATATTGGCTGATCGTGTAAAGATATTACCTAGATCATTGATTTCAACTGATACTCGCTCGCCATTCTTTGTGATCTTGTTAATAAGACCTATTTTCTTTCTATCCCTGTTCCCAAAACGCTTATATAGCCTGTCAAACTGGAGCCATAACTTATCATTAAGATTGTTTAGCATAAATTTATAACCTGAATTGATAGATAGGGTAGAACTTGAAAGAGAGTTATAGAATAAATATCTCTGAGCAATTTCATCAGCATTATCATCATCGTATAAGAAAAGAGTAATATCCAGCTCTGCCTTGTTGCCAATATAGGTGTCAACAAATTGACTGCTTTGCTCTGAAAGTTTGAAGGCATTTTCTTTTGTAAACCTATCTACAAAAGGTCGATACTTTGCATTAACTTTTCTAATCACATCATTTCTTGATCTGACTGTGATCTCACCTATTACATCATCATCTTTGACTGCACTAATGCCTTCATCTTTATGGGGTGCAAGCACGTTATAAACTAGCTCTTGAGATGAATTGGTCACAAGGGAGCCAAAGACTGACTTATTTATTTTAGTAATTACATCTCTGATCTTTGGGATTTGTCCTCTAAGATTTTCAGGGATAGCAAGAGAGAGTGTGTAAGGCACTTCTAAATCACTTTCACTAAATGATGCCGCATTGATATTTGAAAGCCCTGCATCTTGCTCTAAAAGGTCCTTAACAGTGTCTGATGCTGTCTTGATCCAGGTGTTAGATCGCTCAAGTCCAATAGTGTTGACTGTAATCAAAGAATCATCATCAATAAGCTCAGGTCTTTTAATTTCTGATGCGCCAGAAGTGTTTGATCCAGCATAAGCAACTCTTAACTCTAGTGATGTTTCCTCAACCGATAGAACTTCATACCAAGTTGTATGACTAATATCATCTGATCTTATCCAATCTCTAGTCTCAAGATAGTCTAATAAATTGACCCCCGTTGCAGTCACATCTCTACTTGATGCGGTGAAGCTTATAGTTCCTGGAATTGTTTTGGGCTTTGCTATCTTGAACTCTGCTGTATTTGTGAAAACAATTTCTGCCTTGTCTGACGCGTTGGTAACAGTCCAGTCTCTATTAATGAAAGCCTCTCTAGTGTTTATATATGCTTTGCTTAGAGGGTTTTTGATAACTGTATCACCATTTGAAGGGGTGCCATTACCTAGGTTCGATTCTAAAACTATCTCCCCATCGCTGACTCTTTTAATGAAAGCTTCTTGACCATCGACCTCAATCAGATCCCCTGGCTCCATGTCTGTTGAACCAAGCACTGTAAACCTGTTAGGCTGTGTTCCCACATCAACCTCTGTGCTAGGCGCTCTTAGCTTATGATTACTAATGTACCAGGTTCTATTCTTTTTTCTGTAAGGTCTTATAGGTTCATTCTGTGCCGTGATACCTGCGAAGGCAGTGGGAACATTTTCTGTTAACGTAAGCTGTGTATCGCTATCAACTGATTGTATCTCGAGTTCAAATTCTTCATTGGCTAAAACTATTTTGATCTTATCTTCTGGGCTACACTCATCAAGAAAAATTGTGCCAGCACCAGTGACTGTTGCACTTTCTGCAACTGCTTGAATAGTGCCTGTTAAATTAAACCCGTCAAGAACAGCAGAAACAGGAACGCAATCAAGATTATCAAACTTTCCATATATTCGCCTTTTTGGAGTGTTGATAAAAGAATCAGGAATTGACCCATCAGAGCTTGAAAACAAGTTAAGAGCAACAGGTTCCCTGAGTTGATACATAAAGTCTTTGCATTTGAATTGCACTTGAGAAGTTGAGAAAGATTTGTCCTGGATAGTTCCATCAAAAAGTAATTGCTTTTCGCTTAACGGAAGCACTGGACTCCAGGCATAAACTCTTACGGCTTTATTTTCAAAGAAAAGAACATCGTAAAACTCATCAAAATGACCATCAGTATTTTCAAGAGTGATACTTGTGTTTGATTCAAGGGCCACACCTGTTTGTTCTTCATCAAGCTGTTTTGTAATAGGGCTAGTTGACTTTAGTCTCCCTTGGTATTCAACATCTGGGCCACTAGACAGATCATAAGGCAAATTAAGAGGGGAGTTGGAATAAAAAAGCCTGTAGGTACCAACAACGTCTTTTGTGTTGGGATTGCTGTCATCTGATGTTCTGATATAGACTGTTCCATTTTCTGCATCATACCACCATTGCCCAGATGAGAGAGATGAGTTTGAGCCTTGAGTCAGTGAAGTTGTGCCCTCTAAAATATCAACAACAAAATAAGAAACATCTCTTTTGTAAACAGATCCACTTTCAAGAGTCCAGACTAAAAACCTTTCTTTAGGCTCTATCCAAACTAAAGTTACTTTTTCGCTTGTAGGCTTGTTGGTAAGTTCTGCAAATGTTGTCATCTGATGCTTCTCTTAATTTCTTTTATGTCGTCCCTGATTTCTCTGAGCATTTGAATCTGATATTTATCACCCGTTTTAAGAGATGAAATATCCTCGCTATGCTCGACAACTTGGAGCCCTGCCCACGACATTAATCCGGTAAAGATGACTGTCAATATGGCAATGGCTCCGCTTTTCATTTATTGCACACCATGACAAATTATTGTTTTTTGTGTTGTTGTTGTAAAATCAGCGCCTGAGGATGCAATAAAACACCTAATCGTAAAACCAGTTGTTCCATTATACGACTGAACCTCGCAGGTTGCGTTACCTGTTCCGGTGGCATTAATGACGCAATTTGGCTCACTAGAAAAAGCCCCAGGTTCTAAAGTACAAACAGAGTTTTGAACACCGCCAGTGCAGCTTTGTATCCAATTACCTGTTTCTTTTGCAACTACTCCGCCCGTTCCAATGAATGCCGAATACATAACAGGCTTATTTGCACTTGGAGTCTGTACAAACTCTTTAGGGGTAAGGTTTCCGATGAAGGCTGTACGTCCTGCGCTCCATCCCTTGATAGGGATATCGATCTCAAATGAGTAGGAGACATTGTTACCCGCAATCTGAAAGAACCCGCTAGACACAGAGTTCATTTGGAGTGAAGCACTTCCGTTATCTCCGGCACAAAAGAACTCGTCAGCATCGTGCATAATACAGACAAGGTCTACAGCGGAGTTACTAGTAAATGCTGTGCCAGTAGTAGATGCTTTACCATATCCAATTACCTGACCCGGATATCCGTTAGTCCCATCAATAGGAAATTTAGTCTCGTCAATCTCACACTGGCTAGTACCGTTTGAACCACACACTGAAGGTAATTTAAACCTGTATGTACCAGAGCCATTGGCTGCTCCAGAGTTTGAATTAGCTTGGTAGTCATACTTAAACTTAGCTGTATCTCCAGATCTCTTATACCAAATCTGATCTAGTTGTCTGGTTGTAGCTTTCGTTGGTGCTGAAGCAGCACCGCCAATAGTTATCTCTTCTCCTGTATCCTGCCAAGCCGTATTAAACTCATCAACTACCGGAATAAACCTCTGGTCGAATTGATTATAGTCGGAGCCTTGTCTTGATACATTTATAGAAACGTCTTGTCTGTTACAGCCTTCGA
>Ga0070754_10000544_pt1 | contig 34693 bp, 47 predicted proteins | sample VirMetDEL_Sep_01_FD_75181 | JGI IMG/M metagenome (GOLD analysis project Ga0070754, IMG submission 75181) | Aqueous microbial communities from the Delaware River and Bay under freshwater to marine salinity gradient to study organic matter... | ecosystem: Environmental > Aquatic > Marine >...
AGGTGTGACAATCTGTCACAAAAATAATGATGTACATTTCCCACACTTGTGATATATTAATAATAGATCGCCAATATGCTTTTTAGCTTTGATTTGGTGATTAGATTGAAATGACATAAAATGTTCATTTAAATCTCCTTTCGAGAGAATGGAAGGTTTCTACCTTGTAGAGCTTTCCATCTGTTATGACCAGGGTATCGGCCTTATCATCCGGTACCCTTTTTTTATGCCCCATTGCATCTACACGGTGTGACAATCTGTCACAAAAATAACTGTTTACTTTCCCCTATTGTGTGATATATTAATACTATAAACTTAATAAAGAGAGGTTATAAAAATGACTAATATAAGAAAGACTACCCAAGCGGTAGGAGAAAGATCAAAAGAGATCATTAATTTAAGCATGAATGAGCTTGTGCAAGAGAGAATAAAGTATTGGCAAAGGCTAAAAAATTTGCCTGAAACGTTGCAACACAGAATGCAAGACGACGACTTTACTACACAAGATGCATATGATATCGTGTTCGCGAGAACTGTTGAGTATAGAGCGATCTTGCATTGTATTAAATTAAAGAAAATGCAAGCAGAGATGGAAAAGCTAGAGGGCATTGCATAAATCATATTAGAGAGGAACCGTGTGCCAACCCCTTTTATATTATTTTTTTCAGGGTTGGTGCACGTTAAAAATAACTGTTTACTTTCCATTAAAACGTGATATAATAATATTATGAAGGATGATAATTGGGAACTACGATCATTCGCCGCAGGGTGGAGTGATCTATATAATGAGTACAGGGCACCACAACATGAGAGTGCTGTATTAAAGGGTATACCTAACACTCTGGCAATGCAGTTTCAGGTTAGAGAGTATGCCAGAGCGGTATGTCCACGTGGTAAGAGAGTGAAGATTGTGTGGAGGGGTAGAAGTGTGGGTGAGTACAAGAGACCACAGTCATACTGTCACAAAGAATATGCAACCACTCTAGCCCTGTACTTCTACGATACAGTTTAATATAATACACCTTGTGTGTTTGCGTCCCTAAATCGTGGATGGGCGATAAAAAACGCTCTATCTGATGTATTACCAAATGATTGTAGCGGGAGTGTTGCGGGGTACACTTTTTCACAATATTTGTATATAAAAGATTGATTCACAGATACAGTGGTTGGGTAGATGATTCTGGCAGTCTTTGTAATAGTTCCTGTACTATTCTTCGTGTAGACTCTGTGTGTCTTACCTGTTAGCGTAGAGGTAGCGCTTGATGTATCTTATTATATGACTTGGTATATGTCTTCTATAATTGGATTGGTATTATTGGTGAATAATTTAATAATTTAATCTATCTGCGGACATAACTCAGCTATCACAAGCTTAAGCTATTCCACAAACAGATTGTATCTGCGTATCTAACTCAGTAGGTATTTCTTTTGAAAACTCAAGGTTATTAGCGATGCTGGACTTTGTAGCTTATCCACCTACTACAATTATATTTTAACGTTGCCGCGCAATGTCGTTTGACTTAGAGCAACTTTGCATCTAACCTAGTCTATTTTTTATTACATCAGGATCTCAGACAACCTGGTATTGTATTCACCATCTTTATATCGACGCATTTACATACATGATCACATGCTTCTAGTTGTAATGTATAGTTATATTATAATATATTATATATCCTCTTGTACACCCTTTTTTGCATCTTTCGCGAAATTAGTGATGTACTCTTGTGTGTGGTGTGATATTATAATCATTGTAATTGTGATGATATGTTTATCATTGCTTTACTCCTATTGCGGACTGCAGTCCTTTTCCATTTTGTTTCGGGATTGCAGTCCCATATTTAGTGATTTACATTCCACATCCTTTTATATTATAATAGTAAGTATAATGATAAATAAATTAAAAATATATAAAAGGATAAAGCGATGTACACACACGATTTAGAACACTTTCTCACCCGGTATCAATTACCCTGTCCAGACAGATTTACACCCCTGGGTGATGAGGAAATGAAAACACGAATATTGCATATACATGAAGAATTACTTGAATTGACCAAGAGCGCACAAAGTAGAGATTGGCCAGAAGTATTGGATGCACTGGTGGATATAACCTATCTTACTGTGGGAACTGCAGTCATGTGCGGGGCGAACTTTGATGAGGCATGGAATCGAGTACATGATGCAAATATGCGAAAGATTAGAGCAGAGAAGAGTGAAGATTCAAAACGGGGAACAACATTTGATGTTGTGAAACCCGAAGGGTGGAAAGCGCCTGATTTGACTGATCTGGTAGGAGAACATCATGGCTAGGGTATTGGTATTGGAAGGTGCCGATTGTAGTGGGAAGACAACACTCGCAAACAATATCGTGTCCTTTCTCGGTCAGGATAATGTTGAATACATACACAGTACCTATCAACAGGACATGGATGTGTTCAATCATCACAGAATGAATATCATACGTGCTCAAGAGGCAATGGCAAGCGGTAAGAGTGTGGTGGTATTAGATCGTCATTGGATAAGTGAATGTGTATATGGCAGTGAGTACAGATCAGGTTGCAGTTATGCACCCGCTGAAGAAAAGTTTCACAAAAGATTACAGGAATTAGATGCCAGATACATCATGTGTGTTCCGGACAGAGATCAACAAATAAATCAACACTACAAACGTAGAAAAGAGAATGGTGAGATGTATTCGAGCATTACCGGTGTGGTAGACAGATATATCGATCTGTTGTGTGGCAGACATCTACATTATCTTCCACAAAATCTTGTAGACAGATGGGTAATGCAGGGTGGTGTACAAAATAAAGAGCATTTCTTTCACTATGATTGGACAAAACATGGTGATGATTATGCTGAATTAATAAGGGAATGGTGCATATGATGAATAAGACATGGTATAATTTACTATTAGATGTTATGAACAAGGGAACCAGGAGTGCTCCTAGAGGTCAGAAAATAGTAGAATTATTGAATAATACAATAGAAATTGATATGAAGTATCCCGTGGTCACTTGGAGTAAGAGAAATATGGGTTATCGATTCATGGTGGCAGAGGCTGCATGGATATTAAGTGGTGATAACCGAGTAAACACAATTGCTCCCTGGTCAAAGGAAATATCGAGATTCAGTGATGATGGCATATCATTCTATGGTGCATACGGTCCAAAGTTTATAGATCAAACACTGTATGTGTGTAAAACATTGATGGCAGATCCGGATACCAGACAAGCTGTAGTGAATATATGGCGAGAAAATCCCGGTCCTACAAAGGATGTTCCATGTACCATAAATCTACAATTTCTCATAAGGGATAACAAGATACACACTGTTGCCAATATGCGTAGTAGTGATTGTTGGCTGGGTGTTCCATATGATGCATTTAACTTCACAATGATGACTGCCACAATTATGTTGCGATTACGTCAACTCGGCTGGGATAAATTAGAACTTGGCACATTGTATATGAATGCAGGCAGCAGACACATATATGAAAGAAATTTTAAACAGGTAAAAGATGTACTTGATAGCAGTGAAAATGATGTTGATTTTACAACACCAGCTTTTGATCCCTATACGTTTCGAGATAGTGAACATTTGATTTCACATTTACAGGCTTTGCGAGATCTAGATGATTGGAACAGAGATGAAGAAGAGAAAAAATGGAAATGTACTTGGTGTAAGAAAAGTAATATGACTGGTGATCCAATAGAGACCAATTATCTTTCATCACAATTTTTACAGGTACATATTAAAAAACACAAAGCACAAGAATTGGGTTTTCAACCCACTGGTGTTCAATTAAAAGAAAAAAAGGGAAGTAATGGTAAGGGGTATGTAATATCACCATTTACCAAAAGATATTAATATGATGGGATTTCAAACTAAAGATAAAGCACATAGACCAGACAAACATCGATGGTATATGGATATTGCACATGTTGTCTCTGAACGAGCAACTTGTGTACGCAGAAAGGTAGGTTGTGTTGTAGTAGATGTATTCGGAAACATACAATCAACCGGATATAATGGTGTACCGAGAGGTGTCAAACATTGTTTTGATGTTCCATGTCCTGGTGCAACTGAATCAAGTGGTCAAGGATTGGATCGTTGTCAAGCAGTACATGCAGAAGTAAATGCAATTGCACAATGTCCAAATATACATCAAACAAAAAGTATATATTGCACAACAGCACCATGCGTATCATGCTTAAAATTATTGATTAATACTGGTGCAACACACATCTACTTTGCAGAATCATATCCACAAGCAAATGATGCTGGCAAATTATGGTGTAGAAGTCATGAAAAAAGACAATGGATACATTTAGGTGAGTAAGAGAAAGAAAATAGGTGGGAAAAACATAAAACCAGTTGATGGTTATACTGTATATGTAAAACCGTTGAGTGTCAATGCAGCATGGCTTGGCAGAAAACGTAAAAGCGGTCAGTATAGAGAATATGAAAAAGTTATGTTGGAAAAGTTGCCACCATTACAAATAAGCAAAAAGATTAAGTTATCTATATCAATGGTTGTATATTACAGCAATTCAAGAAGTGATATAGACAACTTTATTAAACCATTCTTAGACATACTACAAATGAAGTATGGATTTGATGATAAACAAATATATAAACTGAGTGTTGTAAAAGAAATAGTTGCAAAAGGCAGTGAAGGTATTACATTTAAAATTGACAATCTGGAGTATACATAATGAGTAAGAATGATGAAGAGATTATGAAGGCTTTACAAGAACTAGTGGATCTAAAGCGAAAGGCCAGCATCACAAAGACAAAACAGAGTGCAGCCATGAAGGCAAAATGGGATGATCCACAATGGAAAGAAAAATTATTACAAAAAAGAAAAAATGGCAATATTCAAAGATGGACACCAGAGGAAAGACAAAAATGGAGTAAGAAAATGAAAGAACGTGCTCCATGGAAACATAAAAAACCCGTTGTCAAAAAAAGCACAGAGCAAACACTTGACGAACTAAAGAAAAAATATGGTTTCACAAAATAAATGATTTACTTTGCATTTTATTTTGTATATAATAATATAAATCGAATCAATTAAGGAGAATCGAAACATGAAAAACACAGAACAGGTAGTCAAAACTATATTACAAACTACCAATAAATCGAACCAAATAACTTATGACATTATCGAAGGTATCGATATTAGATTAAGTGAAAGAGGAACAATCACACCAAAACAAGGTTTATGGTTATTAAACAGAATATTCAGAGATGATATGCATATACCTGGTGATTTCTTATCAAAAGTAGAAAATGGTGGAATTGCAGAACAACAAGAAGCATATGCAAAAATAAAAAATGCATTAGATAATGGAGAAATGCCAACTACAACAGTTGAATCAAAACCAGCTGTGGCAGCAACTCCAAAAAAAGATCCGCAAACAGTGATCGATGATTTACGTGAAAAATTACAAAAAGAACGTGAATTAAAAGAAAAATATAAAGTAAACGATATCGATCCAAAAACAGTTGTCATTGAATCAGCAATTAGAATGCTCTTAGGTGATGGCTGGGATTTGCCAAAAGAATTAGTTAAGAAGTATATTTCTTAATTAATATTGGGTTGCAGGATTAGGTGGTTTTATTCGTAGTTAGTCATTACACCTACTCCCCTGCAGCCCTTTAATACTTCCATTACAATAGGCAACAACATCATCTTTGAATTTATCGTAGGCTTCCTGTCTCTCAGCAGAATGTGGAAAACAGGCTATTTTTACATCTCTTGTGATATTTGCATTTAGTGGTTTAAAGATCATGAGAAATGATCCTTTAAATTGTGTATAATCTATTATCTTTGTACCATCAAAAAATAACAGATACGGTCTTTCTCTCAATGATAATCTATATGTTGATAGTGTTCTTCTACGTGACCAATATAATATATCAGTTGCATACAAACTAGTAGATATAATTTTCCAATCCCATGTTGGATTATTATATTGAGTACAAAATTGATTAGTGATTGGCGGCATTAAAAAAATAATTTAGATACAAAAGGAATAAACAAAGAAGCTACCAATAATAGCAACACAGCCCATAATCTCGTATCTAATTTTTTAATGTCTTGCGCTAAGTGTACTAAATGATTATCGCGAATGATGTTAACATCTTTGTGCAATAGACGCATATTGGTATCAATTGTTTTTGTATCTATCTCAACCTGTGTTAATCTATCTTGTTCTTTTTTATTCATTATGCAAAATAAAATCCTTGTACTGCTGTTATGTGTCTTCGTGTGCCACTGACCGAAGCCGTTATATTATTACTAGATAATGTTGGTATATCTGATTGAGTACCAGCATCATCTGAATTATTTGTAGTTCTTATAAGTCTAAATCCCATTGCTGTTGATCCCGCTATAAGATCGGCGAACATGGTTGGTGTGGTAGGCCAATCGACTCCACTTGGATGTGCTGAAGCACCCAAAGCATTAGGGCCCATCCATACTTGAAAGTTGTTGTGATACCTTGATGTTATCGATGGTGCCACTGGTAGATTTATAGTTATAGATGAATATGATCCTGTTTCGTCTGAGTAGTTTATTATTGCATCTAGGAATACAGATAAAAATATTATACTGCCCATTTGTACATAATAACCTTGTTGTACTTGGTGTGTGATTGACACATTACCTGCGGTTTTCGAAAATGAAGGTGTATATATTATTTTACTATTATCTGCTACTTTTGTTAATTCATCCAACGCATTTTTAAGATCAGGTCTAGCCAATTGTGGTGAATCAGAATCTGAATCTAAATTGGTAGTGATAATATTATTTGAATTTGCCCAAGCCATATTATTTCCTAGTCAACAGCACCTGATTCGTCTATATAACGCCAAGCTGTACCGTTGTAATAAACTAATTTATTCTGTGATGCACTCAAACTGTCTGTAGTTAAGAATGCTACATCACCCTGAACAGGAGAACTAGGTAATGATGCATGTGCAACAGGATTTAAATTAATGAAGTCCTGTATTTTTACCATGCTACTTGCAGGTGATAATGTTATATCTGTAGTTCCACTAGATGTTAATGTTGGATTTATCTGTGATTGAGGAACTTGACTATTTGAATCCAATGATGCTACACCACTGGCTTGTCCTCTTCCGTCAATAACATTTTGCAATTCAACAAATGCATTAAAAATATCAGCCCTTGCATCTGCTGGGTTTTTTGTCGCTGAATCTACGTTAGATGTGCTAACTCCACTTGAATCTGTTGGCCATGCCATAATTAATTCTCCTTAATTAAATATATTTATTATCTTAATCACTCGGTGATGTAGATGCCGTTGTTATATCAGTCAATGTTTGTGTTCCCAAGCTTGATGAACCACTATTTGTCCATGTCGATGCATTACCATTCAAATATACCAATGGTGATAATGCAGATACATCAACAGGTTTTCCTGCGCTTGATCTGAATAATTCTATATTACTCTGCTGACTTAAATCATAATATGTATTCTTTAAAAAGAATTCTGCTAAATCTCCATCTAAAAAGTCTACTTGACTTGAACCAGCACCATCATGCGATCCCATTCTACTATCTTCAGTTGCACTATCTCCAAACATAGTAGTATTATTATAACTGATTGTTGGACTTACTGCGGATCCATTAATAACTAAATCTGGGCTACTTGGTGAACTAGAACTGACTGAAAATAATACATGATTCCAACTGCCGATTGTAATACCTGTGTTTGTTTGAACACTTAAACCATTACTAGAACCAGCACCAGATTCTAAATTAAACCATACACCCATTTGACCATCACCACCTGTACCTTTTAATAGTGCAATAATATGATCATTATCACCAGCAGTTGGACATGTTGCAATAAAATCAGCAAAAAAATTATTCTCTGATACTGGTTTTATCCAAAATGAACATGTCATTGTAGGTGTATTTGCTGAGAAATCACGCCATAGGTTATTATCATACAATATAGTACTACTGCTACCATTAAAGTTAATGGCCTCTACGTCTATTTCAGTTGTTTGCTGAGCTCCACCTTGTAGGTATGTCATCATTGGTAAAGCCATTAGTCATCATTTCCTACATCAATTGTATAATGTATTTTTACTCCAACCAATCTAACCGCTGCAGCATACGTATCATTCGAGTCTGCTGTATCTCTATACAGTTGAAAGAATGTTAGATCACCAGCTTGTGGTGATCCACCAACAGTCAATGCTGATGATTCTGATGTTATATGTAAATCATCGTTTTGAATATATTCGTCATCTATCACAACTGCACTTCCGAATGTAGAATCTATTGCATCATCGTCTGAAACACCGACAGCTTGCAAACCCCAGCTAACACCACCTGTTAGTGCGACTGATGCTCCAGTCCAATATGCTGTAAATGTTATAGTTCCTTCATTCCATGATTTAGGCATTGCAATAGAAAATTGTGCATATTGTGTTGTTGAATTAGAAAAATCTAATACTCTTAATTCAGGTGCACCCTCTGTTAACTCTACTGTAGTTATTGGTGAACACCCACCATCAGCTGTAGGGTACATAGCCTGTGCGGGTATCCATATATCATGTTTGCCTAGCATTGATGGTTCTACATCAAACTTAGAAGTCGATGCATTCCATATTAACATGTAATTATCTGTTGGAGTGGCAGGTATGTTGAATATATCAATTATATCATTTTGATTATTGATCATTTTCTCTATATCTGTTCTTGTTGCAGATATGCTATCTCTACTACTATCTACATTAGCTGTAGTTGTCTTGTTTCCACTTGGCCATGTTGTCATTAAGCTAATCCTCCAGTCGTTAATTCTTCTACACCTTCTAGTCCGCTAATGGTTATATCTATGACACTATCACTATGAGTATTATCCCAACGATCGATGTCATGACCTATGTAATATAATCTATTAGTGTTATCTTTATCATATTGTATTTCTGGCACAATGTGATATGTTGTATCACTTGCACCTATTTGATTTTGCATGACATTCACACTTGTAATTAATCCGTATGTTTTTTGTGGTACAATAATTCTTTTTGTCACGTTATTTAATGTACCAGATACCACACTACCATCACTGATAGCCAAACCATCTAATTGTTGTGTATCAACTCTAGGTTGAAATTCCTGTATTAGTGTATCATCGAATGTATAGTTTAAAAATCTAATTTGACTTACTCTATGATCACCAGACTCATTTAAGTTAGATACATATACCTTAAATTGCACATATCTGCATGTTATAGGACCATAGGAGGCATCAGAATAGCCGCTTTCATAATAACCTAATGAACTATATAGCTCGCTTAAACTGCCTATTGTGGTAGTGTCTGTGCTTAGGTCTGAGCTTGTCTCACTATATAGTATCTCTACCCTTGCCACACCATCTGCTTGTAAATCAACCAAAGGACGAACACTCTTTACTATACCTAGATCTATTATACCACTATTATATTCTAACTGTACAGGGTCGATTGTCCAATCTCTAAAAATACCCCAAGTTAAGGGCAGATCGGCAAATGTACCTACACCTTTAAAGAAATAAGTAAAAAAATTAGGATCAAATGCACCATTACTTGCCATATTATCCTCCTATTAATGTCCCTGAATATTGAGCGGGAAGTGTTGTAGGTATGTTTATTGTTTGAAACGTAGATACGATTGGGTAAACATTTGTCTCTTTAAAAAACGATAATTTATATCTTACCTGTCTAGCATTATTTGTATTCATGTAAACTCTCCACGGATCATATGCATTATTATAAGTCCATGTGTATTGATTCTCAGCACCTGTTGAACCAAATTCAAAGTTGATGTGAGTTACTGTTGGGTCAATATTACTTATCTTAAAAACAATGTATGTTCCGGTACTATCTTTATAAATGCTATATTCTACTTTTACATTTCCTGCAGGCGGATCAGCTGGTGGATCTGATGGACCACCGGGTAGATTAACATCACCCTCATTTAGTCTCTTTTTCTCTTGTACCTGTGTTATATCCCACATATCATTATCATGTTCTAATAATATTACTTGTACAAGTCCATCAACATCATGTTTTAGATCACTTACCCTAAATAAACTATTTGTTGTGTTATTGTGAGCATAATTAAACATCCAATGGCCGGCGATTGATGGATCACTATCATCACCATAATAACCATGTTTTAACTTGACGACATCACCTATTTGTAATATTGCCAACTCAGGGTCACCCTTGAATGATACCACTTTTCCTTTACGTGATTTCTTTATAACCTTTTCAGCAAATGATTCTACTTGATATTCATCAGTTATCCCTGGTGCTATAAAATCTTTTTTTAACACTTCATTATTATCTGCTGCCAACGCTGTTGGATTTATAACATATATTGTATCTGTCTCATGATTCTTATCTCTGTTTGTGAATGTCACCTGTGCAGTATTAAATTTACTATCTTTACCTTCACCCACCACTGATAAATCACCAACAATATTATCATCATTGATTTCAAATAAGTCTCCTGGACTAGAAACTGAAGTTTCTACAACCAACTTATATTTGCCTTCCTGATATGGCAATAAACCACGACATGCCTGTAATAAAATCTTTGTGTTATTGAATATTGAATCATCAGTTTTTAATAATGTATTACAATCTAATAGAGGTAGGGTGACACCACTTGCAAAATTATATGTAGTTGCCAATAAATCTCTGGCTTCGTTAAATGAAGCAAAGTTTATTCTATTATCATCTAACCCTTTTCCATATCTTGGATTTCTTAAGTAATCTAATAGACAATCAGCAGGGTTGCTTGAATATGATTTTGAGTCTGTGTTATATGTACTAACTGCAGATGTCGTATCTTTTCCACTATAACTTGTTGCAACCTTTTTACCTCTTACGATTGCAACTATATCAGGTACCCCTGCGTATGGATTACTATTTTTTTGATCTTTCAATTCTTGTTCTGTTGCCTTTTTCCATTCAAAGCGACATGCAATATACGCCAAACCACGCAATCTATGACTATTACCCCAACCAGGTGCACCTTTTAATAGTGATGACGCACTTTGATCATCCTTACCCATAAATGCTTGTACTTTTAGTCTGTCTTTGAAACGACCGCTGCTCGGTTCTCTTTCAGTACCGTGTGTTAGTGCACCATTTAATGGTATTTCTTCATCATTGATGTATAATTTTTGCACAGAGTCAATCTCACCTTCACTCATTACCAATGCAACATAAAGATATTCATTTCTACCACTTCCGTTATTAGATATAAACACTCTATATCCACCAACTTTTCTTTCACCATAAATCACAGGAATGCTACCAGCACTACTTTGTTTATTGACTAATATACCCTGTTGTGCACTATCATAAGCATCTGCGCTGTCATAGCTTGGAATATCAGGAGTAAACAAACCACCTAATATTTTTCCTATAGCTTGAAATGGACTTAATATTATTCCAATAGCTTTTTTGACAGCCTTTTTTGCTCTCTTGAAAAATCTTTTTACTTTTTTGTGGAAGAAACTCCTTATGCCAGTGTCCTGCCATATATCACCTGCACCACCATGTTTTTTAAGTAGTTTCTCTTCTTGCTCATTGATGTATACAATATATTCTCCAGGAGGAGATTGTTTGTTTAACCACCATTTAGCGAGTTTGTTAAATTGTTTTCTTATCCACTTCATTACTCTTGACCCCATTTGATATCTCTCACCATAGAACTTGCAAAGTCCATGCCTTTATCATCGGTAAATTTTGATGTATTACTATAATATGTTGTATTTTGTTGTGAATTAGGATTTGTCTTTCTTCCATTGGTCTGCAGGAAGTTTGCATAATGCGATGCAATAGTTAAACTTATCGATGATGATTTATCAGTTTCTTTTATAGCATATGATTCTATATTACCATCAAAGAATAGATATGGACTACCACTCTCAAATGCCCCATCATCATCTATGAATGCCCTATATATGACTACACGCTTGTTTACAACATCAGTATTAAGAAATAATTCTACATCAGTTGCATCATGCGCACTGATTTGTATAGAAATCTTTCCTACTTGTAATTTACTACTCTCATCGACAGCACTCATACCGATGACTGCTAAACTTGTGCCATATGTCTCGCTGCTGCCGCGTGTTGTACTTGTATATGTTAAATCAGTACCAAAATCTGTACAGAATTGTGGTGTGTCAAAATAAAATTCGTATAAATGTCCTATTGTGATAGCGTTTTGTTGTATAACACCACTACCATCATTAGCCCATAAATTGGAATTGCCTGAAATATTTGTACGACTCATTTAATCCTCTTCTACATCAAACTCAAATCTGAATAATCTCTCATGATCTGTATCAAATCGAATTACATCACCTGTTTGTCTTACCGTAAAATATACTTCACGATTTCCACCATCACTTACGCTAGTAGTAGAACTCAATGCTGTTTTTAGACCTGGCTCGATTGATATCGTTTGTGTAGGAGAAGCATTTGTAAATGATTCATTACCACTTGTTATTTGATATACTTTATCGTGATTAGAAAAACGTATAAAGTCACCTGTTCTCATTGCTCTTGCAGCACTATCGGATTGTGTACTCATTGACAATGATATACCAGTTCTTGTACCAACTGCATGACTTCCGCTTGTGAATGTAGTGCCATCATCAGGTGATTTTACAGCTGTTGTTTGTATTCTGTTGATAAATGGTAAAGATATTGTGAATGTTGAATAACCACCTCTTTTACTTATCAAAAACGCCGATACTTTTTGCCATTGTTCATGTGTCAAGGCAGGTAATACTATCTTAAACTTCCAATGATGACCACCAAATTGACGCACAAATGTTCTACCACTAATTGATGAATTACGTATTGTAGGAACATCACTGCTAAATTCAACTGCTTGTGGTTCTATTCCAGCTGGTAATATTGCATTAAAATCTGCTGCCATTATGCTATTGCCCTTCTGCCATCGTTCGTAACGGCTTCATTTACAATATTTACTATCAGATCACGCTGCTCTCCCATAGCATCTGCGAAACTTGCAGAATCAATTGCATTTACAGTAAAATTGATAGTGACTTCTTTTGAATCCATACCACCGCTTCTACCTAATTGATCATTAGGTATTATTGTACCGCTTTGATTAGGCACAAATAATTCTGGACCTTTTTCACCCACAATACCCGGTTGATTTTTACCTATATTACCACCATCTGCGAAGAATGGTATAGGGAATGGTAAAAAGAATGATGCAGCTTTTTTCAATGCAAACACAATTGCTTGTTTAGCTGCAATACGTACTAGATCTTGTATAACACTATTTGCAAATTGTTTAAAGTTAAATTTACCTGTCATTGCAAATGTAGTTATTGCATCAGTCATATAACCAAATGCACGCTGACCAGCATCACTTAATTGTTCCATTACATTTGATTGTCTTTCCATTTCTGAAATAAAACCATCAGTATAACTTTTTAATGCTGTTGTTTGATTTTCTCTAAATTGTTTTTCTGCTTCAGCAACCTTTTGTTGAAAGTCTAATTTTCTCTTATTCAATTGTGTCTGTATGAATAATTGTTTTTTAGCTTCTTTTTCTTCAGCTTTTGTCACTATTTCTTGGAAATACTTTTTACGCATTGCCATTTTTTCAGCTTCTTTTATTTGCTCCTGATTAAATGCTTCTATAGCTTCAGTTTCCAACTTTTTAAAGTACAATTTATTATTGTAGATTTTTTGATTAATTTTTTCTAGTTGTTTTTGTAATTCTACATTTGCAGCTTGTTCTTTTGCAATCTCTTCAGCTTTTCTTTCACCCAACACCATAATTGGATCTACATAACTTAGACCTTCTTGTATTGCTGCAGTTTTTGCTGTCTCTTCATTTAGTTGTTTGTAATATTCTGTTAAAGCTTGTACAAGTGGTCCTGCTTTTTCAAATTCTTCTGCTGTGACTTCACCAAAATCACCCATTGATAGGACAATTTCTTCATTATCACCAATAATACTTTTGCCTGCTTCTTCTACACTTTTACGTATTTTTTCATTACTCTCAGCAATCTCTTTTGCATTTTGTCGTAGTGATTCTGCATATTCATCCATTCCCAATTTGTCAACCAGTTTTGCAAGTGTTTCTTTGCCTTTTACAAAGTAATCCATTAAGTCTGCAAATAATAATTTGATTTTATTAAATGATGCAGCAATAGTTAATACTAATAATTTACCTTTGATACCCAACAATAAGAAACCAATAACACCTACACTTTTGATAACACCCGGCAAACTATTGACCATGTCAAATAAACCTTTGATTGCATTAGCTGCCATTTTAACTAATGGTGTAATCATATCACCAAATTTAGCTAAACCAATTGTAGCTGCTTGAAATGCATCAACTAGTTTTTGACCCATTTGTGCACCAGCTTGTTCTATGCTACCAAATTTACTTTGTAGATAATCATCTAATGATTTTACTAGTGATTTAATAAAGTTAAATGGACCTGCATCCATTAATGCTTTTTGAAAACGTAGTGTTTTATCTGAAAGTTGTGAAAGGACACCAGTAAGTGTCTGTGCCATATCACCACTAGCACCCTTAATGGTTGTAGTACCATCTCTAAATGCTGCAGTAATAATTTCTTTAGTTTGTTCTGCTGTATATCTGGTTCCCTCTTGAAAACCTAATAGTGATTTAATACCTTTTTCTCTGAATATATCAGCAGCTGCAATACCACCACTAAATGCTCTTTGTATCTGTTCTGCAGTGGTTTTAAAATCTAATCCGGTTGCGGCGGCAATATCACCGGTTAAAGCTAATACTTCATTTAATTCATCAGTTCCATCTACAACTGTCAAAAGGTTAGGTGCGGCGTTTGCAATATCTCGTAATTCAAATGGTACTTTACCAGCGAATTCGTTTAATGTTTCAAACGCAGCTGCACCCTCTTTTGCTGACCCAGTTAAGAATTTAAGTTGGACTTCTAAGTTTTCTAGTTGTACGGCGGTATCTAGGAAACCTTTTGCTAATTTAAATGTACCTAATGCACCAACAGCGGCAACAATGGCTGTTTGTAGACGAGAAAATCCTTTGCTAGTAGTTGATGTATTTCTATCTATATTTTGTAGATTTTTCTGTACAGAACTAAAAGCGGCTTTAGTTTTATCTACGCCTTCTAGGATTATTTGCTCTTTGATTGCCATGTTTTTTAGATTCTCTCTTTTCCTCTGCTTGCTTCACTTGAAAATATGCTATCCAAGTTTTAAATTCTATCAGGGACATTTTCTGAACGTCTGATATCGTGCATTTTAGATAATCAGCGAGAGAGATCTGCATATATAGATCTCTGTCCCGTTCTAGTTTTTTGCGATATCTTCTATACTATCGCTGTTGGCATTATTTAAAACTCCTGCGATTTTAATGATAACTTGAGGATCTGCTTCATTCATCAGTTCTTCTCTATCTGCTGCTACAAATAGACGTTTACCATTTTCATCGAAAGCTTTTTGAATAATGCTTTCACATAGTGCTTCAGCTGTTTTACCATTTTGCTGAAGTCCCATAATCTTATTCTCAGTTGCTAAACTGGCTGTTGCTTTGTAATAAATGTCAAGATTCCATTCTTCACATCTATATTTTTGTAATTCACCACCGATCTTATTTCTATAATGTTCGGTAGCTGCTGCGATTGCAGACTTCTTTTTAGTTTCTTTATCACTCATCGTGTTATTCTCCTCGTATTGTTCATATAACCTGCCACTTTCCTGACAGTAGGTTTTGTTATTCCACGTTTTGCTTGTTTACTGTGTCCACGTTCTAATTTACCAATGTAGGGAGTTTTATTACTAACCTCGAAACGATTAGCTGTTTTAGATTGTTTCCATTGAGAACGAGCAAAACCCGTATCTTTGGGTGTATTTTGTCGTGCAGCCGAATATGTTTGATCTTTTACTCTGTTGAAGAATACCTCAACTTTTTTTTGAAAGTCAGACAAACTTCTAGAAGCTTTAAATCTAACACCGACTTGCACAACAAAAATCCTATTATGTATTCTGCCAAGCTAAAGCACCAGTTCCTTGAGCACTGATTGAAGCTTCAACCATACCATCAACAGATGTTGTCACTGAAAATGATGTCACAATCACATTACCTGTGTAGTAATATGTACTTGCATCATCATCTTCTGGATATAGTTTAACTGCAACTGCACTTAATGAACTTGCTGCGTCTTGCAAATCAGTCATACCTGTTTCTGTAGCATCATAAAAGATGTCTGCTGTCATAGTCCATGTGTGTGGACCTGCAACATAAGTTCTCGATACTGCTGTGTCAAAATCACCATTCATAGTAGTTGTTTCAATAGTGTCTTGTGTTTGCTCTACTGACCAACTTCTTAGGTTTGCAACATTAGTATTTGAACCACCTTCTGTGATAACACCACCGTGTCCTGAAATTACCGCCATAATTTATTCTCCTTAACTAAGTTTATTCATCCTCTTCATTTAAAAGAGTAGAATCTTCGCTGTTTAAAACATCATATAACTCAGGATCATCTTGTTTCATATCATCCTTTGCTTTATTTTGCTTTACATTCTTTTTTACTGGTTGTGCTTCAACAGGTCCAGATGAAACCACATCTGGTTTGGCATATTGCCAACCCTCTTCAGCGATCAACCGTTTTGCGACAGGGCCAGAAGCATGCTTCTTAACTCCATCTTTTTCTATAAAATACATTGCCATATTATGTTGTACCTCTTATATATTTATACTCCACTCTGTAGTTGATATCAACCCTGCCATAAGGAAATATATTTCCTGGATCAACTGTGACTTGTGTGATGTATGCATTTAACGCATTACCACCACGAGTTCTGTCAGCAGCTAATTTTTCTTCAATAGCTTCAATCATATCATTACGTTGTGTATCTAAATTATCATTTGCAGTTAATGTACTATTTGTACTTCTAACATAACCTGTTATCGTAAAATCTAATTCTGATCTTACCAAACCTGATGTCACTGTACCACGATTTTGTACTTGTGTAATATCTTCTTTTACTTCACTGCCAGTTAAAACTAATATACATGGAAATTGTTGTGCACTTAAATCTGCTATAGATATATTGTTTCGTGACACTAGGGTCACTCCTGGTGATGTTATATCACCTAATTGATTGACTATATTGTTTGCTATGTCTTCTCTAAATGACATTATCTAACCAATCTATTATAATGTACACTTTGTTTCTCAGAATCGATAACTGTACCATCACCATCAAAGTCATATTCAATACCATCTTGTAGTACTAAATCAAACTCTTCTCTAAAACGTGATTTATAATATTGTTCCAACACTGAAAATCTGTCTTCATCAGGACCATGTTGTGTTAGTTGTGCAAAGATATAATATCCTAATGTATGAAATACTGCAGCTCTTACAAATTGTGAATTAGTTAGTTTAGAAGGATCCATTTCAATATCTGCTGTATTAAAATATCTTGTGTTAGGTGAACTCTTGCTTACTCGTGGCCACCATTCAATTCTTAATAAACGTAATATATCATTATACGTTTTTGTGTGCATCGCACTAAAATCTGTTATACCATACTCATCTATTTGAGCTTCGTATTCTTTTAAATTTGAATCTGTTGCAAATGTTGACATGTTTAATCCTTATGTGTTGTAGGGGTCCGAAGACCCCTACTATATAGTTATCTATTACTGAATAGATGAATCAGCTGAGATACCTACACCGTATGAATCGTGTAATTCACCTACGCCGTATACTGCAGTTGCAATAACTTCAGTCGCACGTAATGATTCGTCACGTTCTGTTGTGATTCTGATATCTTGCATCATTGCTAAGCCAAGTGCATCTTTGTGGAAAAGAGCACCGATATAGTCACCAGTTGTACCTGTATCTGCAATGTTTGCAGACTCAAATACTGGAACTCCGCCTAATTGACCTACATAACCAGTTCTTAGTGCTTCGTTAGCTAAATCTGATACATTACCAGATGAACCGAATGTGTTAGTCATAGATTTTTTAAGATCGTATGCCACATTTGGATGTAATACACATGCTAAGTCAGTCATTGGAACTGAGTTTGCTCTTAGAGTTGCAATAGCTTTGAAGATTTCATCTACTGTTAATACTTCAGAACCATCAGATGCTGTTGCATCACCAATTAATGTACCACCGTTTAAAGCACTGAATAATGCTGTTAAATCTAAGTCCATTTTTTTAGCGATTGCTTCACCAAATAATTTACCTAAGTCTCTTACTACGTCAGTTTCACCTGTATTTACAGCTAAATCTGATACAGTAGCCATGATACCTTTTTCAGCAATTGTGATAGTTTTCTGAGAAGTTGCTACTGCAGTGTTAGATAAATCAGTACCTTCAGTTAAATCACCAGCATTGACTGTTGGATAGATTGGTACTTGAATTGTTTTACCACTGTTTGCAGCTACATTGTAATTTCTTACAAGCGGTCTCATTATTGAACGCTCTGATGCTACGAACAGTGCTTCAGCTACGATGTTTGAAATAAAGTTATCAATACCCGCACCTGATGACGATTGATTAGAACCGCCTACGTTTACTGTTAAGTTAGTTGTTGCCATGTTAAATTCTCCTTATAAAATAGCAATTAAATTAAGCCAGACTTTTTACGATATTCTGCATATAGCGCTCTATCGTTGGGGTCTTGCATGTTCAATTTATTAATATCTAACTTTTCACTTGCACCAGCGTCACCTATTTTTGATGTTGAACCGCTTCCTGTCGGAGTGGCACTCACAAAGTGAGGGTTAGCCGTTAAAAATTCATCAACAAGCTCTGATATTGTAAAGTGTTCACCACTATCATTATATCTCACTTGCCCTGTTTTGGGATCAACAATTTCAACATCGCCTGCTTCATTCATCTTAACCTGATCCTTCAACAAAGTAGCAACCTGTTGTGGATTAATGGCTTTTTGACGAGAAGCTGCATCAAGCAATGAACCATCAACCTTAATAGTAGATATTTGATTCATCAATTGGTTAATTTGTGCATCTTTTTTAGATACAGTGTCTTTTAAAACAGTTTCAAATTCACCTTTTGCTTTTAGTTTCTCTTGCTTTTCCCTCTCAGCCTTTGTAGATAATTCATTGTAATACTCCGGATCGATGCCTTCATAACGCTTTTCAAATTTTCTGCGTTCTCGTGCAATTCTATCCGCTACAACTTTATCCAAGTCAGCTTGTGTAAAAGTCTTTTCCTCAATTGTAGTTTCTACAGAATTATCTGCATCAACTGGTTGAGCTTGAGTCTGCTCAGTGTTTGTTGTATTTTCCGATTCACTCATCGTTTAATCCTCCTTATAAGATTTGAGTTATCTCCAATCACGAATGATTGTACTATGTTATTTATTACAGGTGTTCTTGTAAAATTATTTCAAATCCACCTGATACTGCGCTTGTGGCCGAAGCCTTAGCACGCAATTCTATGTCAGTTTTACCCGGTAGGTTAATTGGAATAATATAATTTTTTTCCATAAAACCACCTCTTGTTGTGATGTAGGTTTTGGTATTCCATACATTACCATTATCAACTTCTTTTGTTAATAACTGAATTTCATTTTCTAAATCTTTTGCACTGCCAACATCTAGTTGTACAATATATCCCGTATGATTGCGTGGAATTGTATATATACACATTAGTGTTTGACCATAACCTGCTGCAATTTGTGCTACTGTAGTTGAATCAACTGTGATTTGGATTGTACCTACATTAACATCACCGGTGTTTGCAGTTTTTAATACAGCTCTAAACACTCTGATAAATGTAGTTGTACTTGCACCACCACCAACTGTAATGGTTTCAACTGCCAGATCATAATTTTCATCTAAACCCTGTACTTCAACAGTACTACCATTATCTGCAGATGTATTGTCTGATGTTGCTGTAGCTGTGGTTGCTGTAGATGGATATGCATAAACACCTCCGCCATCCCATACAGTTTCAAATGATGAACCAACTGATGGATTATATCCAAACTTATGTATGCCATCAAAACCTGCAAGCATATTTCTACGTATTGCTATTCCAACTGGCAATTGTACATTATTATCGATTGCCATTATTTTTTACCTCTTTTACGTTTCTTATACATTTTAGCTGCTTTCTTGCCAGCCTTTGTATAACTAAACTTCTTCGTTCCCACTTTCGGCATTTGGTACTCCTTCCGATTGAATTGTTTGCTGATCTTCTTTGACTTTTTCTAATATATCTTCATCAGTAATAAGTGCTTCAGCCAACATAATATCAATCTGTTTTAATAATTCTGGATTCTGTGGCATTGTCTCTTTAGCAGTTCTTAATAATGTCACAGTATTCTCTTTGTCATGTACATTGAAGTTGTCAGGATAATCAATGATACCATCCCAAACTTTATTTTGCCAACGTGCCCACAATCTCCAAATCTGTTCTTCTGCAAGTTCTAGTAAATCTGCCTTTTGACTTAGTCTTGCATTTAATAATTGGAACTCAGTATCGAGTGCTACACCTGACATTTGTTTGGCTGTTGTAGATCTCACCCCACCCATGTTAGCCATTCTATTAATACTGTCCACCTTTTCATTAATGCTGGCTATAATTTGCGCAATGCCAGTCCCTGATGGCTCTAATAAGAATGGTTTCAGGTTGGGGTCCAATTCATCAGGCAAGTCTATGATTGCTCCTGCTCCGGCTGATGCCTGTGTAGAGCTTGTTTTCACAAGACTAGGATGATTGGAAATTCTGATGAGTTGTTCTAACTCACTCAATTCATTGTATATTGCCCTTTGCATATCTGCTATGTCCGCAATATCTGAAACTCCGATTGCTTTTGTTTGACTTCTGCCTGCATACGCAACTGTATATGGAACTACACCTAATTCATTCGGTATAACTTCTAGTATTTCTGGTGTTGCTGAAGCTTTAGTCTTCTTCATTAATGTTGATTCTGTTGGTGTCACCATTCTAAAATATGCAGCTTTATCATCAACTCCATCTAGTAATGTCAATGATTTTAAAGCATAAACACCGTTTGGTTTTCTAAAATATTTCCAATCAATAACATTTTCTGGTGTTATGATTGAAACATAAGGTCGTATCTCTTGTTGTAATTCTTCTGCACGTGTGTTGACAACAGTTTGTGGTTTGTCGACACTTATCCACACATGACCATAAATCGCTGAGTATGTGGCTACATCACGCATAAATGCATCAAATGTTCTGCCATCTAGATCAGCATCCATTAAAAAAGGATCTAATCCAGGATCTGTTGCAATACTTCCATATTGTCTAATTGGTGGTTTTCTGAATAAAAATGAATTGTATGTTTCAACAACTGATTTACAATGATTGTCTAGTGGTGTAGATTTTATTCTTGTCGTATAATCATCAGCAGATTCTAATATATATTTTGTTAGATATTCGCCCTGTCTGTAATCATTACCACCATTAAAACTATCAGAGAAATATGTCCATCTTTTAATATTTGTTTTCCAGTCATTATGTACTGGTATACCAAAATACTCTAATCTATATTCGACGTCAAATGCATCGTATATTTTTGCCATAGTGCTTCCTCTATTTTACTTTCATTCCCCAGGTTTGAGATACATTAGTATTTATACTGTTTCTCGTTACAGGGTATATAAATTCTACCATATAACCAAGTGCATCTGCCATGTGTTCAAGTCCGTTGTTTTCCGGTACACTCGTTCCTGGTTTGTATATTTGTCTTTCTAAAGTTTTAATAATGTTTTTACAACGAGGATGAAAACGTAATCTTATATCACCACTTGTAGAATGTAAAGCACTATTAACACTATTGATTCTATCTCTTATTGCTGGGTGTTGATGTCTCATTTTGATTTCAAAACCAGCATTAACGAGAATACTTAAATCTGTTTTTCCACCTGCACTTGTCTTTCTTTGTTTACTTGCAGGATCAGGGTACACTATTATTTTTTTACCTTTATATCTATTTTTGATCTCTTGTACCATTTCATCAGTATTACTACCATATATAGATATATCATCAATACAATATAAACCTGCATCATTTCTTATGGCAACAACTGCACTCATAGGATCAATATTAAAATCCATACCAACATATATTATAGATGAATCTGCATCATCATCCTTTAGTATATTTCTATTGACATTGAAGTTATAATAGATTATACCGCTATATGTTTCAAATTTTGCTTCATACTCTTGTCGAAATGTACGTTCGTCAAGATCTTGACGCGCTTGTTCTATTTCTTCTGCAGGTACTTGACCACCATCAATAGTTGTATATTGCCAGCTACGCCAATTTTTGTCTTCTCTTTCCTTTTTGTATAAATCATATGCCCAATTGCTTATACCCTTTGGTGTACCAGTGAATAGCACATTACCACCTGTATCTGATAATGTAGGACGCAATACTTCAAACCATGCCTTCTCATCTATATCGGCAAATTCATCTAAGACTAGAAAGTCTAGACCTACACCTCTTAGGCTGTCGCTGTTGTCTGCACCTTTCAATGATATAGTACTTCCATTAATCAATTGTATAGAAAGATCACTTTCGTTGATACGTTTTACCCAATTTAGATTACGTAATTTATCTTTTAGCTTCAACCAAACAATTTGTTTAGCTTGTCTATATGAAGGTGCAACATACCAACATGTTTTGTTGGGCTTAGAGGCTGCCTTGGATAATTCTCTTATTGATAAATGTGTCTTACCAAACCTACGACCGCTGACTAATACACGAAACCTGTGTGTATCATTTGCTACTTCTTTTTGTGCTTGACTTAATGGCATTAATCTTCATCATCAGACCACGGTAAAACAATGTCATTAGAATTAAATTGTGGATCGTCAGTTTGTTTTAGATATTGTTTACCTAACCAAATAAGCATACGCGTATCACCCTGCATTGCTTTTTCAAACTGCATAATTCTTAATGCTTCTCTTCCTGAGGCTCTATTTTTATCAACTATCGGCATGTAGTTTCTTTTTAGTTTTTCAAGTGAAAGACCAAATTTATCTGCTAGTTCTTGGTCAGTTGCCTGATATCTTGCCGATTCTGCTAACTTACTCAAATTAATCTTGTAAGGATTTTTTGGATCTGCCTCTCTCTGCTCTTCTGTATTTAATATTTCTTCACTCATTATAGGTATATATCCTCTACTTTAACTCTAAAGTTTCTCACAACTGTTCTTCCATTTGTTGTTGTCATAGTACATTTTACATTATAGATATTACCTGCTGTACCACCTGAGATATTGACAGTAGTACTTGTTGAGGTGTTTGATGTTGCAGCGCCACCAATAGCAGTCGATGTAGTAATACCAGTTTCCAAGTCATAAGTCACGCTCGAAACGGTGTCATTACCACCTAACCAATTAGTCCAATCAATCGTATAATCTAACACGCTTGATGGATCTTTTTTTATATAATGTCCAATGTTATCTACTTGATAACCAGTTGTGTTTGCCATTTAATGCTCCTAGTTTAACGTAATAGTCAAAGAACCAGAGTTAATCTGAAACACATCACCAGTTGTCACTGTTTTTGCCTGTGATAATTGACCATAAAAAAGTAAATTACCACCAGTGCTAGCATCATTTATTCCAATATATGTTATATCTGCTGGATAATTTGCTGATGCTTGTCCAAACGAAACTGTTTGATTAGAACTTACTGATGTTGTGTTTGTGACTGTAGTACAATCACCAAATGTCACTGATTCTCTAGCATAGTTATAACCTGATGTAGAAATTTCATTTGCGCCTGGCTGTGTACCTTCACCCGGATCACCCGTATGTAAACTTACATAAAAAGTTGTTGGTGCTGTATAAGTTGCACCGTTTGTCGATCCGTTTGTTCCACTGAAAATGTGTTTAAGGACTGCTAATTCTAAATAATCTGTCGCTGCCGTCATGATATTTGTATCTCCATATGTATTTATTTAATCTTTACTCTAGCATACTGATTATATATGCGATTTTGTGTAGTTAATATATTTATCTCTAAATCATCTATGCTTGGGGTCGTTGGCAATACACCAAACGTTATGATAGCAATTGTTTTATGTTGTGTAAAACCAAATACACCGGTTGATTTAACATCTAGTGGTGTGTTGTATGTGATGCTTGCTATGTTTTCATTAGGTAATAATAAATTTTTAAAATCAAAACTTATCTCAATATCGCTTGTACCAGCATCAAATTCAATATATTTTCCCTTATTATCAGTTTTCCATGCTGTATTAGTCATCATAACCCTCTATCGTTAACACTCTAAGTGTCTCTGCTGTTTTCCAAGTTTGTAAATCTTTCCATGTTGTGGTTTGTGACCATAATAATAACTCTACCTGTTCAGATGCCTGCGATTTAGCAGTGATTATTCTATTTTGTTCATTTACACTATATGAACGTGTCTGATCATGTGTATCTACAACTCTATTTTCTGCGTTCTGTGTTATAATACGTGAAACTGCTGAATTTAGCTTGATAGATCTGTTTTCTGTGTTAGTTTCCAATATTCTTGTGCTGTTTAACTGATCAATTATACGTGTTTGAGCATTTACATCTATATTTCTTGTGTATTCATTTGATTTTATTATTCTATCTTCATCATTGATAACATAATTACGTGTTTTTGCATCTAATATTAGCATTCTATAACGATTTGGTGATAAAACAATAAGAATATCTTGTGTGGTTGCAAAATTCCATATAAAATCTGCACGTTCTTTGTCTAAGATAAGTCCACCATTGAACTCAGCAGTAAAGATGTTATCTAATTGTGGCTCAACCGATACACGGAAACCACCTCTAAAGTTTGTAGTAATATTATTTTGTAAATTGATTGTTTGTATATCTCTTATGCCAACAAATACATCTTTTGTTAATGTAAATTCATTTGCTATAGTCAATGCTTCTGAAAATAGACCAACACTGGCATCGATATTAGCTAGACCACCAAATGTATTATTAAATGTTATTGCATTAGCTATAACTACACCAACAATGTCTAAATTCTTAGTGTATGTACTTACTAGATTTGCTTCAGCATTGTGAGTGACAAATGTTGTTATATCAATTGTAGAATTTAAAGCAAAATCAAATGGTTGTAGATCCTTGATACGTGGATTGCCAGTAATTGATATATCAAAATTTGCAGGGAATGTTTTTGCTTCTGAAAATAGACCAACACTTACATCGCTGTCAAGTGTAAATGTATTTTCAAGTGTTGCATTTGAAAGTAATTGAAAACCACCAGCAAATGTAGATGTCAACGATATGTCTAGATCTTCAGGTGTGGCAAATTTTATAACTGCAGGGAAAACATCGAGCGTTGTTTGTATAGGTAAATCAATATCACCACTAGTTAAACGTAATTTTAGTGTTAATCTACTTTTTATGAATGTATTTTCGAAAGCACCAATTGGTGGATGTATGTATTTTAATTCAATATCTAAATTGTTTACATTGTCTTGTGTTATTGTGGCATTATTGATATGATTGCTAAACAATATAACAGGTGTATCTATGCTTGCATCATATATATCAGGTTCTTCACTTATTACACTAAATGGTGAACCACCAACCAATCCTTGAATTTCATTAGACAACAATTCATTTCTAACCAATGGATTGAATACGTTTGTCTCAATCGGTGTGAGTGTGCTTTGTAATCTATTATCTTGTGTTCCTGTACCAACATTTTTGATCAAACCATTATCTACATCTATGAATATTTTTGGATTCACACCATTTATTTGTGGTATAGATGTTGGTGCTAAATCATTAGCATTTTTTAATTGTTGTAAGTTCGTATTAATACTTAAATCTATGTAATCATTATCTAATAATATTTTACCAAACACATCACCTGTTGAATAAAGATATGTTCTATCAGCACCACCACTCACAACATCACTGGCTGATTTAAATATCTTTAATCTTAACTCTTCTTTTCTAAAAGTTTCTCCACTATATACATATACATCATTTTCATTAAAACTCTGTATTTGACGTGCTGTCAATGGACCTAAGCGTGGGCTGGGATAAAATGTTGGGTCAGGGGCGTCAATTTTTCCTCCATCACCCGGAGTACCAGTCCATAAACTAATTGTTGAACCACTATAATTATTTTCTGGTGTATCAAACCAATCACCATCTGTACCTTCTAGCCAAAAACCATCATCTCTAATTGCAGATATAGTATACGCATTAGTACCAAAAAATGTTTTTGGTGCACCATTTAGTAATTGTGACCCAGATACTGTTCTGCCTGAATACGGAACAAATCCGGAAGAATGATCGTAAGGCCATTTTATATCTAATTCAACAACATCACCAACCTGTAATGTGTGTCCCGGTGATGTTGTTCTCAATACTTGTACAAATATTTCACCATGTGTTCTATTGTTTGCACTACGATAGAGTGGATGAACAGTGGGAGTTGTATATCTTATGTTGTGTTTTGGATAACGAGAAACCTGTACTACCTCAAACGTTTCTTTATCAACCCCACCAACATTTGAGATAGCTGTTTGTGTAGGTGTTTGATCATCTAAATATGCATTTATAACAATGTTGCCATCATCACCATTTTTACCATTCCAACTAAATGCGATATGATGCCAACTATCATCAGCAGCAGGCATTTCCGGAAATGTAATTTTTAATTCAAAATTACCCTTTACAGTTAACACATTATCTATTAGTTCAATGTAGTTTATTTTACTTCCACCACTGATAGATGTACCATCAACATTTAATCCATATTCTAAAAATGTTTTCTTTACAGTAAAACCCTGACTATCTGGTATATTATCGCTTTTATGCATATAGAACCATGCACTGAATGTGAGGCCGTTAAGCGCGTTGGTCACTGTATCAAATAAATTACTCTTCCATACAACTGATCCAACATCATCACTATCATCTGACTTATAGCCATTTCGTGTTAGGCTGCTACCAATTTGAAATGAATTTAATTTTGTATCTAAATTGCCAGTTGATAGTCCGTCAAAATCATTATCATTGATTGTTATATAACCAAAACCCTCAGGATCTTCTAATGCTTGCGCTCTGCCAGCGGTTGTGGACGCACTCCTATCATTATCTTGTGTACCAAAGTAATTTACTATACCACCAATGCCATACGGAAAATTAGGAAATGTGTATTCTAAATCTGAAAAACGTAATACTGTATCTTTTCTTATTGTATCTACCGCTGGAGGACGTGCATCAAGTCTGTTTACTATTTCTTTATGTGTTTTTGTTATGACATCATTGGTGTTAAAATGTGTTCTGCCTGTTGCGCTAATCGACAGTTGTAAATCATGTATGCCTAAATTATCAGTTGTATCACTAGTAATTGAAACATACACAAATCCATTGTCGTATGTATAATCATTTAATGGTACACTATAGACACCGCTGTTGTTGAGGATCTGGGTTGTCGTGTGTGTACCTGATACTATGGTTATTATTGAATTTGATGCATTTTTTAATGTTGCTGTGAATTTTAGTGTTGCGCCATATTCAAAAGAAAAGTAATCATCATCATGATAATTTACTTCTGTATAACCAGCATTTTTTGTTGTGTCTATGAATTCACAAAAATCAAAAACTGGTGTTATTGTACCTTCATTAAAATATACAGGCCTATCATATGTTTCATTGTATTCTAAAAAGTAATCATCATCATGATAGTCTGCTTCTATGTATGCAGTCTTTAACTGATATTGGTCAAGATCTAGTGCGCTTTCCCAGTTATTTGTTTCTGTATATTGCCCAGTTGTGTTTGATCTGCGAAAAGCAACTGCTTTTCTAAACTCTGTGTCTTGTGTACGATTTACATCTTGACTGGCTATGTGATAACCAGATGTTAAATTGAATCCAGCATTTAGCGTTGCTTCTGCTGTTAGAGTCGCCATTCAGCATACTCCTTAAACAGCACTATCGTCTGCTATGTATTTCCAAGCACTTCCATCGTAATATGCTGGTTTGTAACTGTTGTCTGATATTGATATGATGGCACCATTTACACCTGTTGGTAAAGAACCTGAAGCATATGCTTGCAACTCCAATAAACTATTCATAGTCACTTGATTACCAATTGTCATTTTGGTTGTGGCTGATGTGCTACCAGTGTTGATTGTGCCAAATTCTATCTTACAACCTAAATTACCATCAGAATGGTCTTCAGCCGCTTTCATATCACATAAAGCACCTGCTGTGTAGTATTCCGTGCCAGCCGCCGCATCGCCTTTGTATGGAGCACCGTAGTATCTAAACAATATCTCATCATTTTCCATATAAGCATCTGTGCTGTAATCTGGTGTAGTTAACCTGTTGGCTGGACCTGCCTTTGCCGCCCACAAGTATGGATAACCATTGATTGAATTGTTTTTCAACACCATTGCCGGATAAGTGTAATCACCTTGCTCTTCAATTTGGATACCAGTGTGGTAAAGCATAGATGTGCCAGCGCCTGCATCTTTATAATCACCTTTGTCGTTTGGATGTATTATTATACCTGCTCTTTTGTTAGCACCAGCATTATGCATTTCTAATAGAGTGTGATCACTATTGGTATCTATGGCTACATCACCTGTGCCATTGGGATCTAATGTTATGTCGCCATTTGATGTTGTGATTATGCTCTGTCCATTAACATCTAAATCTTTACCTAATTTTACGGTTCCTGTGCCATTTGGCTCAATTGTTAAGTCCTGATCTGTGCCTGATGTAGTGATCTTTGCTGTGGTCTCACCAACTTTAACAACGTCATTGTATAATGAAATGCCAAGTAATGAACTGCCGTCTGAGTTTATGATCCTGTTGTTGTTTAGGTCTAATTCACTGGCACTCGATAAAACAAAATTTTGTCCTGATTGTGATGATGTTGGACTAGAAGTTCCTGATGCAGCCCAAGATAAATTACCTGATCCGTCAGTTGTTAGTTGTTGTCCGCTTGTCCCTGCTGTGTCTGGCAAAGTTAATGTGTATGAAGTTCCAACACTCGCCGGTGATTTTATTGTTATAGTTTGTACACCATTTTGTGTTGCCTCATTCAATACCAATGCACCTGTTGTAGATGCAGTACTGCCTGCAACTGATAGATTACCAGTAAATGTATCTGAGGTATTTTCTAATTTAGCATCATTCAAATTGATGATATTGCTATCCATCTCAGAATGTGTTAGCGCAGAACCCTTGGGTGTGGTTGTTGTGTTGACTGTGCTAGCTGATATTGTTCTAGTTGTGATATTTGCCATAAAATTTTTTCTCCAGTATAGATTTATTTATCATTGGTATTATTGAAGATCTTTGCTGCTATCAATATAATCAATACAGCTGTTTGTGATCTTGTCGACTGACATTTCGGAATTAATTTTTAAAGCCGACATTGCCTTATCGATATCGTTTGATAAAATACGTATCACATGATATAGATGCATGATTTGACTAGAAATATGTACTATGTTAGTTGACTGATGCTTATATGGTACATGATTAGCCAAATGACTCAAATATGTTGTGAGATTTTGATGTAAAACAAATAATTTAAGATCTTCATCATATTCTCTTAAGTAATGTTGTAGTATTTCATAGTAAGCAATATTCACATTGCTCAAATTTCTCTTTTGTGCCCTATTTTCAGGCTTTCTATAATCGTCTAATTTAATTATTTGTGCTGTCATCTTTGTTGTAAGAGGGAGTACTACTACATACTCCCTCTACGCGTCATTACAATATAAAAGGAGATCATACAATAAGCTATGCCATCTTATTACTGATCAAATATATTTATACATCTTTATTAAAATCTATTCTCTTAACTGATATATCTTCTAAATTATACATGTATTCTAGTTGTTTTGCCCTTCTTACTGCATGCGCCTCATTGAGATATACCGTCTTTTGATATTTCACAGGTATCACAGTCTTGTCATCAATAATATATTCCGGGTTTGTATACGTACATATATTGATTGGTTTTTCTTTATACAGTACAACCCATATACTATCACTTTCTAAGATCTCATATACCTTGTGACCTTTTATTAATTTTTGTAATAATTTTGCTTTAGGTCTTGCCATAATTGTCCTCTATTTTATGCTTTACAAACATAAAAAAATATTGTATAATTATAACTATATTTATCTAAGGAGAACATATGAAAATATTGGTATGCAGAAGTAGTGGTTATATCGCAGTAGATGCGAATGATTTACCAACAACAAGTAATAATGAAGAAAGTTTAGGTCATTATCTAGCACTTGAAAAAGAAGGTTATACACCATATCTGTTAAGCAACACACCCAACAAGACATATCGCACACTAGACTTTGACGATATTGCTGATGTTGATCACATCTTTATTGATCGATTGACATATAACTTCTTTGGTGGTAAAATAACACCATACTTTGATCGGTTGCTAACACTTTTTGCAGATTTCACAGGAAATATAAGTGTACACTACACAGATCCGGACATCGGATTGGGAAACATGTTTAGCGATGTAGTAAAAAAGGGTGTAGATACATTTAGTAGCCACGATAAAATACAACGTTGTGCAGACAGTATCAATTATGATCGTTGCACAATACGTAGTGCATATCCTGTAGATGATGATCATGCAATACATGATAAATTTGGTGCTGTCACATTCATTGATAGTTGGAGAGAAAGTATTTTTAATATAAAATGGCCAACATCGTTATTTGATTATGAACATGATCAAAAAGAAAAAAGTTTACAGTACATTGGCAGTAATAAGAGTAGCAGACATCGTGTTTTAAAAGAATTGGGTGTATTAAATGATAATGATCGTGTCTGGTATTATGGCAAGATAAGTGCACCCTGGAATAAACAAAGCAAGAGTGTGAATATTGCACAACGACAAGAAATATATGATAAACACATTGGATCATTGGTATTGGGACATCGTAAACAACACAACAGTGGTATCAATCACAGATTCTTATTAGGTTTAAAATATGGTTCTGCTATGTGCATCCATAGTGCATGTGATAGTGCCTATAAGTGGACGCAGGGAACAGATCTCGATCGATTAATATATTTTAATGGCAGTGTTTCTTTCTATGATGTGCTAGAAAGATTGAGAGATCCCAAAACATATGCACAAATAATTGAACAGCTAGAGAGTGTTCGCGTAAATATTACTGCAATGACAGCAGAACAATACAAGGAAAATATGATATGAAAATCTTTATAACAGGAGTGGCAGGCTTTTTAGGTTGTCACATCGCAAAACGTATGCATGAACTTGGCCATGAAGTTGTTGGCAATGATAACATGATTGGTGGTGACAGAGATAATGTTCCATCATATGTAAAATATTATGAAATAGATTGTTGCAACCCTGATGCAATGAGAGATGCAATGAAGGGATGTGATGTAGTATATCACACAGCAGCAACACCACATGAGGGATTGAGTGTATTTAGTCCAGCATTTATTACCAAACACAACTATCAGGCAAGTGTGGGTACATTTAGTGCTGCCATACAAGCAGGTGTCAAGCGAATTGTATTTTGTACATCGATGGCTCGTTATGGTGTGGGACAACCACCATTTAGTGAGGATCAAAAACCACAACCAGTGGATCCGTATGGTATTTCAAAGGTTGCGGCTGAAGATACACTAAAAATTCTTGCCAAAGTACATGGAATAGAATGGAATATTGCAGTACCACATAACATTGTAGGTGAGAATCAAAAATATGATGATCCGTATCGTAATGTGGTCAGCATTATGTTGAATAGAAATATGCAGGGCAAACCTGCCATTGTGTATGGTGATGGTACACAAACACGTTGTTTCAGTTATGTAGGTGATTGCATTCAATGTCTGGAAAAGATGGGTTTAGATCCAAACATTGTATATGAAACAATTAATATTGGACCTGATGAGGGTGCGATCAGCATAAACGAATTGGCACAGATGTGTGCGAATGAAACTGGTTATAATGGAGAACCAGAATATTATAGAGCAGGCAGACCACAAGAGGTCAAGCATGCTGTATGTAGTAGTGATAAAGCGCGGAGTTTGTTAGGCTATAAAACAACAACAACACCAAAAGAGATGATACACCGAACTGCAGAGTGGATACGACAACGTGGACCACGACCATTTCGTTATCATCTGGAATTGGAAATCATAAACGATAAAACTCCAAAAACTTGGAGTGAAAGGAAAATGTAATGAAGAAGAATAGAAGAGAAAAGACCAAGATAGGTATTGTTGGACATGGCTTTGTGGGTCAGGCAATGGAATACCTTTTTAATGTAGATGTACAACATTGTGTTGTAGATCCCAAATATAAGACATCAGTTATTGCTGATTTAAAACCATTTGAACCAGAACTTGTGTTTATATGTGCACCCACACCGAGTAGGGATGATGGAACCATCAACTATGACATTGTTGAACAGTGCATACAAGATGTACACTTTCATACTGATGCGATCATTGTGCTAAAGAGTACAGTGACACCGGATCATGTGGAACGTTTCTCAAGTCAATACTATGATCGATTTGTCTACAACCCTGAATTTCTCACTGAGAGAGATGCAAAGCGGGATGCAGTCAATCCACATATGATTGTTTTGGGTGGAGATCGTGAGTTGACGGGTGAAGTGGTTGATTACTACATTCATAGTAGTTGTGGAAGACCAGCACCAGTGTTTCATATGTCGGCCAAGGAAGCAGCATATGTGAAGTATGGTATAAACACATTCCTTGCAAGTAAGATTGCAATCTTTAATGAGTTATCTGCACATATGAATCGTCGAGATGGTGCAAACTATAATAGGGTAGTGAATGCCATTGGCACAGATCCACGAGTAGGTCATAGCCACACTGTAGTGCCGGGTTATGATGGCAAACCGGGATTTGGTGGAGCATGTTTCCCCAAAGATTTGACTGCATTTATCAACAGTGGTAGCAGTGATGAATTCAGTATATTGAGAACTGTGAATGAGAGTAATAGAGCAATACGTTCTGCCCTCAGTCTGGATGACCGAGAGCGAGAACAAAATATTCGTTTTAATTAAGCTGCACGCTTTGGAGCGTATTTCTTAAGATGTGGGTATGTGTACATTTTTGCAATTGTGTCACGTACCCATGACGACCAATCACCTGCCGCATATCCCCTATCCTGTAAGAAGGATTCTTTTAATCGATACATCATATCTGTAGTCTCGATACAATCACTTAATTTGACTGCACCGTCAACAATCCAATATGTCGCAAAATCATCGCCATTCATAAGAGAACATATGTCCAGACTGGCAACATACTGCTTACGTTTCGGTGATATACGTGCATAACGCTTGTTATAGAAATTCCAAGTCTGTGCACCAATCACATCACTATCGAATGTGTATCGTCGCAACTTTCTGTCAGCACCCCCAAATCGACTGAATCCATTGTCAATTGCATGAGTCGCTATCTCATTAAATTCGTCGGGATATTTATAGGGATCTGCACGCAACACTGTACCGTCAGGTTTCTGTACAGAACCCATTCCTTTTAAATTAAAGATGCTTTGACCGAATGCCATGCAACCACCGGGAACATTCTCCTCTGTCGTCAACCATACCAAATTACTGTCGCTACATTCATATGCGTCACGATGTGAATTGTGTATTGGTGTGTCCATCTCGGGAAGAATTGTACCGCTACGTTGTATTTGCTCCCACACATTGTCGATATCGGTGTCGGTGTGTTGATTATGCCTCTCATTGAAGGTATAGTGATATAGTTTAGTCATTGTATTTTCTCCTGTATTATAAGATTATTATATCATATTTCCACAAAGTGTACACTGTTATTTCTCAGTGTACTCCTCATGTTCCTCCACCCCTGTGCTCAACAATCGCTTTTTAGAGGATACAAAGTTTCTCTTTGCCCGGTCATTGTCAATACGTTGTAAACTATCCTCATGTAGGGCACGTAAACGGTCATGTGCACTGTCGAGGTGTTTGTTGAATATTTGTATGTCCTCATGTAGAGTATTCCACTCCTCACTCGTAAAGGTGTCCTGTAGACGTCCCCCTGTCTGTGATCGAGGTTTGGTGATATGATCGATACGCTGCAGTATGCCCGCAGCTCTTATTTTAAGACGATCGATCTCGTCCATTTTGCATTTATACGTCATTGTTATTTTTCTCCCATTTAATGTATGGTGGTACCGTCTCCGGATACTTGCACCATATTTTATATTGCAACTGTTGATATACACTATCCTTGAGTGTATATCGAGCAGCTCTCGATAATTTAAACTCTTTGTAAAAGTATTTGCCAAAAAGTTTATCTCGTTTTATCTCTTCTCGTTTAGTCATTTATATTTCTCCGTTTATATGTATAATATATCATGTTGTGCGTGATTGTACATGTGACAAACTGTCACACCATTCCAATTACCGGATTTCACCCCGGATCTCCATGCATATAGAGAACGGGTGGACCGTGAAAACGGCTGCTTCACTATTCCTTATTCTCTCTATATAAACGTTTCATGTGGTCAGTGATGTCGGCAAAGTAGTTGGCATTTGCATCGAACGGCTCTA